>ERZ838118.808-NODE-808-length-41945-cov-3.632012_pt1 | contig 41945 bp, 39 predicted proteins | sample MGYA00519863_ERZ838118 | MGnify/ENA primary metagenome ERZ838118 (study PRJEB31850, sample SAMEA3708827) | human gut metagenome | biome: human gut; feature: human-associated habitat; material: faeces | place: China | collected 2014 ...
CTATTGGCTGCAAAATCGATCTTCCGTTTTGGGGAATTAAGTAAAGGACAGGAAATAAAAACAACAGAATATGTTTTAATAGGAACATTGGCCAGTTTTACAATTGCCATACTCACGGGGCTTGTACTACGTACATTTCTTTCTGCATATACATGAGTTTTCGTTTCAAATAAAGCAACGATCGTTTCGGTCTACTGAAAAGGTCGGTTTCAATACGTTGAAACGACTTGGTTCATAATAATGAAACGCTTGGTTCCATATAGATGGAACAATTAGTTTCATCCATATGGAACGAACGGTTTCAACACGTTGAAACCAATCAAGTGATCGTATCTACTACTTTTTCTTACTTATCCGGAATGTCATGAGCATTATCTACCACATATATTCATCCGTGTAACGGGTAAAAGGCGGTTCTTCGGTAATCCCTTTATTACAAAACACCTGCCGGATATAAGCCTGTTCTTTAGGAGTGAGATACCGTTCCTCCCGATAAAAACGATAATATTTGGTTTTGCCGAAATGTCCGATCAATTGTTGTTTAATACTGACTGCATCTTCATAGGGGATCTTATCAAGTAATCCTTTGACTCCCCATGCCATACGCACCTTCTCCGCTTTTTGAAAATAAGAACAATTCCCATCCGCTTTCGGAAAGCGAACCGGATTGAGAATGGTGATAAACGGATAATCGCCGCGGCTGGAAGCGACCGTGTTGAACTTGTATTCCCAGCCCTGGAAGCCCTGCTCAAAATCGTTCAGGATATCCGCCATGACGGCTTTTTCGACCGTCTCCGGATCAAGGCCGAGCGCACTGTATTTTTCGGTCAGCATTTTATAGCTGCGCTCGGCATACGGCTCGAGCAGCAGATCAACGCTCGGCACAGTAAAGCCGCCGTACTGCTGACTTGCCGCCGAAAGCACGATATCGCCGATGACATCGAACGCGACATTGAGTGTTTTCGGCTCATTGTACCACAGATTGCCCATCTCAAAGCCGTCCTTCAGCACGTGCTTCACATCGAACAGACAGCAGTTCATCGTGTCGCGGCGCGCAGACATATCATGGATATAGATATAGCCGTCACGGCAGGCCTGCAGCTCCTCGGTATTCATGAAGAACTTCTGATACAGCTCCTTGTTGAGCTGATTAAAGATCAGACTGCGCTTTGTCGAGACAAGCGCGGAATCGGTATTTGAATTTTCGCGGTCGCCGATGTACATGATGGACTGACTCTTTTTATAGACGCTGTCCAGCATGCCGACGAAATCCTGCTTGTAGTTGCGGTAGTCGCGGTAGCTTTTCGCGACCTCGGGGCGCACGGCCTCGAGGGCAGACTCGACGATGTTGTGCATCTGCCAGATCTGTACATCTGTCATGGCATGGTCACGGATATAACCCTCGACATGATCGCAGATCGATTTCAGCTCGTCGTCGGTAAACGTGTAAAGCACGCGGTTCGCACTTTTATTGACGGCGGTCACAACTTTCTGGATGTTGAACGCCTCTCGGGTATGGTCTTTCTTGATGACGCGGACCATCGTCGTCACTCCTTTTCTTCCTATTTTGTAGCAGTGACTATTATAACACACAAGATATTGCGATGGTAGACCAAATTCGCCGAAATCTGTCACAAAAATTCGGCCGTAAAATCGGCGATTTTCTGCTTGACGGATTTTGGACCATCTGAAATTTCCGCTTGCGCATCGCGTTTTTCGACGTTATACTGTATTATATATAGTAAGAGACGCGCGTTTTCAGACGCGCTTCCCTGCGCCTGACATTAAGCCGCCCTGCGGGCGACTGCGTGAAAGGTGCAGCTGACAGAAAATAGCTCCCTGCCCGTTCCATTTTTTCCGGGCAGGACTCTCTGCGGCTGCGCCTGCTTTCGGGTGCAGCCGCAGTTTTTGTCTCGGAGGAAAAGTTATGCAGACAAGAGTCGCCGTCATGGGCATCATCGTAGAAAACACGGATTCGGTCGAGCAGCTGAACCATCTGCTGCACGAGTACGGTCATTATATCATCGGGCGCATGGGTATCCCCTATCGCGCACGCAGCATCAACATCGTCTCCATCGCCATCGACGCGCCGCAGGATGTGATCTCTGCGCTTTCCGGCAAGATCGGCAGCCTCGACGGCATCAGCGTCAAAACCGCTTACTCCAATGTGCTTGCCGATGAATAACGACGCAAAAAAACTCATCGACCGTCTTGCGCGCGAGCACAGCCTCTCAAAGGAGGACTATGCGTTCCTTGTGCGCGCGCAGGACGAAGAGACCGCAGCGTATGCGGGGGCGCTTGCCGCCGGTGTCCGGCGTGAGGTCTATGGCACGGACGTTTATATCCGCGGTCTGATCGAGATCGGAAATATCTGCCGCAACGACTGCCTGTACTGCGGCATTCGCCGCTCCAACACGCACGCCGACCGCTACCGGCTGACCGAGGACGAGATCTTCGAATGCGCGTGCGAGGGCTATACGCTCGGCTTCCGCACCTTTGTCATGCAGGGCGGCGAGGACGGCGCGTTCGGCGTTGATCCGATCTGCCGCACGGTACGCCGCATCAAGCGAAAATTCCCGGACTGTGCGGTAACGCTTTCGCTCGGTGAATTTCCGCGGGAAGCTTACGAGGCTATGTTTTCCGCCGGCGCAGACCGCTATCTGCTGCGGCATGAGACAGCAGACCGGACGCACTATGAAAAGCTGCATCCGGCGGAAATGTCGTTCGAAAACCGTATGCGCTGCCTGCATGATCTGAAGGAAATCGGTTTTCAGACCGGCTGCGGCTTTATGGTCGGCTCGCCGTTCCAGACACCCGAAACACTCGCTGAGGATTTTAAATTCATCGAAACCTTCCGCCCTGCGATGTGCGGCATCGGCCCGTTCATTCCCCAGAAGGACACTCCCTTCGGCGACAGACCCGCAGGAACGGCGGAGCAGACGGTCTACCTGCTCTCGCTGCTGCGGCTCATGCAGCCGAAGCTGCTGCTTCCGGCCACGACCGCCCTCGGAACCATCCTTCCGGACGGACGCGAACGCGGGCTTGCCGCCGGAGCGAATGTCGTCATGCCCAATCTCTCGCCGCTCTCCGTGCGAAAAAAGTACGCACTCTACGACGGCAAGCTGTGCACCGGCGAGGAGGCGGCGCAGTGCATCGGCTACCTGTCGCGGCGTGTGCAGTCGGTCGGCGCGAATATCGTCATCGACCGCGGCGACGTAAAACCGTGAAATCTGTTTCGAACAAGAAAGGATATAATATAAATGGCTGTTTATAACCCGAAATCCATGTATGCTGATGATTTCATCAACCATGAGGAGATTCTCGAAACGCTCGAATACGCCGAGCGCAACAAAAATAATCTCGAGCTGATCGACAGTCTTCTCGAGAAGGCGCGTCCGAAAAAGACCGCCGGCGGCGTTCACTGCGCCGGTCTGACCCACCGTGAGGCATCCGTGCTGCTCGCCTGCGAAAACCCGGAGAAGATCGCCGAGATGTACAAGCTCGCCGAGGAGATCAAGCTCGCCTTCTACGGCAACCGCATCGTTATGTTTGCGCCGCTCTATCTGTCCAATTACTGTATCAACGGCTGCGTTTACTGCCCGTATCATGCAAAAAACCGTCATATTGCGCGCAAAAAGCTGACGCAGGATGAGGTGCGCGCCGAGGTTATCGCACTTCAGGATCTTGGACACAAGCGTCTTGCCATTGAAGCCGGAGAGGACCCGAAGAACAATCCGATCGAATATATTCTCGAATGTCTGGACACGATTTACAGCGTCAAACATAAAAACGGCGCGATCCGCCGCGCGAATGTCAATATCGCTGCAACGACGGTCGATGAGTACCGCATGCTCAAGAATGCCGGTATCGGCACCTACATCCTGTTTCAGGAAACCTACCATAAGAACAGCTATCTTGAGCTGCACCCGACCGGTCCCAAACATGACTACGACTACCACACCGAGGCGATGGACCGCGCGATGGAGGGCGGTATCGATGACGTTGGTCTGGGCGTGCTGTTCGGTCTGGAAAAGTACAGATATGAGTTTGCTGGTCTGCTGATGCACGCTGAGCATCTCGAGGCGGTGCACGGTGTCGGTCCGCACACCATCAGCGTACCTCGCATCAAGCGCGCCGACGACATCGACCCGGACGTATTCGACAATGGTCTTGCCGATCCGCTGTTTGAAAAGGTTATCGCGTGCATCCGCATTGCCGTTCCGTATACCGGCATGATCATTTCCACCCGCGAGAGCGAAAAGGTGCGCGCGCGTGCACTGCATCTCGGCATTTCCCAGATCAGCGGTGCGTCCCGCACCTCGGTCGGCGGCTACACCGAGCAGGAGCGTCCGCACGACACCGAGCAGTTCGATGTTTCCGACCAGCGTTCGCTCGACGAAGTCGTCCGGTGGCTGATGGAGATGGGATATATTCCTTCCTTCTGCACAGCATGCTATCGTGAGGGACGCACGGGCGACCGCTTCATGAGTCTGTGCAAGTCCGGTCAGATCCTCAACTGCTGCCATCCGAACGCGCTGATGACGCTTGAAGAATTTCTCGTCGATTACGCGAGCGAGGATACACGCCGCGTCGGCATAGAGCTGATCGACCGCGAACTGCACAAGATCCCGAACGAAAAAGTCCGCACGCTTGCAGCTCAGCACATCAGCGACATCCGCTCGTCCAACCGCCGCGATTTCCGCTTCTGAGGAGGGCTGAGCCATGAGTCTCAATGCACAGGTATCTGCGGAGCGCGTACACATCGGCTTTTTCGGTCTGCGCAATGCAGGCAAATCCAGTCTGGTCAACCGTGTGACCGGGCAGGAACTTTCTGTAGTCTCCGAGGTGCGCGGTACAACGACCGACCCTGTCCGCAAGGCGATGGAGCTGCTCCCCCTCGGTCCGGTCGTTATCATCGACACGCCGGGACTGGATGATGAGGGAACGCTCGGTGAAGAACGGGTGCGCCGGGCGCACCTCGTGCTCGACCAGACCGATATCGCGGTTCTCGTGGTGGATGCGGCCGCCGGTCTCTCACGGGCCGACCGCGGCCTGACACAGCTGTTCGAGGAACGGCACATCCCTTACGTTATCGCAATGAACAAGGCGGATCTGATAACGGTTCCAGAGAACATCCCGGAAAATATGATTTTTGTCTCGGCACGCGAAAATGGAAACATCCATGCGCTCAAGGAAAAGATCGCTGCTCTTGTACATTCTGTGCCGCCGGCACGCGAGCTCATCGCCGATCTTGTATCACCCGGTGATGCAGTGGTTCTTGTCACCCCGATCGACTCCGCCGCTCCCAAGGGACGTCTGATCTTGCCGCAGCAGCAGACCATCCGTTCACTGCTCGACGCAGGCTGTATTCCGGTCGTCACACGCGAGACCGAGCTCGCACGCACGCTCAGCCGGCTGCGCGAGCCGCCGGCACTCGTTGTCACCGACTCGCAGGCCTTCGGCATGGTCAGCCGGATCGTGCCCGATTCCGTTCGCCTTACCTCGTTTTCCATTCTTTTTGCACGGTATAAGGGCGATCTGCGCACGGCGGTGCTCGGCGCGGCCGCACTGCGTCGGCTGAAGGACGGCGATACTGTGCTGATCTCCGAGGGCTGCACCCACCACCGCCAGTGCGGCGACATCGGCACGGAAAAGCTGCCGCGGTGGGTCAGACAGTATACCGGCAGAGACATTCGCTTTGTATTTACTTCCGGCGGCGAGTTCCCGGAAAATCTCTCACCCTATGCGCTCATCATCCACTGCGGCGCGTGTATGTTGGGCGAGCGCGAAATGCAGTCACGTCTGCGCCGCGCAGCGGAACAGTGTATTCCTGTCACCAACTACGGCATTGCCATTGCGCAGATTCACGGCATTCTCGACCGTGCGCTGCGCCCGTTTTCCGCGCTTCACGCAGAGTGGGAGAAACAGCAGCAGTAAGCAGGGGTTCTGCTTGCTTTTCGCACGTTTTTATAGTATAATGCAGGCATACAGGTGTATCGAATTGGAAGCGAGGTGCGCATGAATCTTTTAGAATTACCGTTCTTTTCCGGCTTTACTGCCCAGGAACTGCGGCTTCTCCGCAGTCTCGGCTGCATGCGCACAGACCGTTTTCCGCATGGCGCGCTCATTCTGCGCGCCGGAAGCCGTACACGCGAAATGGGTATTGTCGTTTCAGGCTGTGTGCACATTGAAAGCAGCGATTTCTGGGGCGCACACAGTATTTTGAGCAGCGTCGAAGCCGGAGGCGTGTTTGCGGAGACTTATGCGCTCTGCGGTGAAGCACTTATGGTGGATGCCGTTGCGGCGAAGGACTGCGAAATCCTTTTCCTCAGCCTGCTCCCCCTGCTTGACGGAGACAATGCAGCTGAAAGCTGGCACGGCAAGCTGATGCAGCGCATTCTTCTGCTTACCGCGCAGAAAAATCTGACGCTGTCGACCCGTATTTTCTGTACATCGGCCAAAAATGTGCGTGGCAGGCTGCTGACTTACCTTTCCGGCGAGGCCGCACGACAGGGCCGGTATGAGTTCGATATTCCCTTCAACCGCCAGCAGCTCGCAGACTACCTCAATCTCGATCGCAGCGCCCTGTCCAAGGAGCTGAGCCGTATGCGCGATGAGGGAATGCTTGAGTATCGCCGGAACCACTTCAAGCTGAACAAAAACGAAACGTAAAATTTAAGGCTGACCGAAAAATAAGCGGTCAGCCTTTTCTTGTGCGCAAAAACAGGACCGGATGCGTATTTCTGCATTCGGTCCTGCTTTATTTATGCGGTTTTACGGTGCATTACGCACATTTTTCGTTTATCTGTGCGGAACGGCTTAGTACATGCCGCCCATGTCCGGAGCTGCCGGAGCCGGAGCAACAGGTTCCTTCTTGTCAGCGATCAGGCTCTCAGTGGTCAGAACCATAGAAGCAACAGATGCTGCGTTCTGGAGTGCAGAACGATTTACCTTGGTCGGGTCAACGATGCCGTTTGCAATCATGTCGCCGTAGGTCTCGGTTGCAGCGTCGAAGCCGTAGCCGACCTTGTCGGAGTTCTTAACCTTGTCGAGAACAACAGCGCCCTCAATGCCGGCGTTGGCAGCAATCTGCTTCATCGGAGCTTCCAGACCGCGTGCAACGATCTGCATGCCGGTCTTCTCGTCGCCGGCTGCCTCTGCTGCCAGAGCCTCAACAGCTGCGATAGCGTTTACATATGCAACGCCGCCGCCTGCTACGATGCCTTCCTCAACGGCTGCACGGGTAGCGTTCAGTGCGTCCTCGATGCGGAGCTTCTGCTCCTTCATCTCGGTCTCGGTCGCAGCGCCGACCTTGATAACTGCTACGCCGCCTGCCAGCTTAGCCAGACGCTCCTGCAGCTTCTCACGGTCAAAGTCAGAGGTGGTGCGCTCGATTGCGCCGCGGATTTCAGCAACGCGGTTTGCGATAGCCTGCTTGTCGCCTGCGCCGTCAACGATCGTGGTATTTTCCTTGGTTACCTTGATCTGACGAGCGGAGCCCAGCATATCCATGGTAGCATCCTTCAGCTCGATACCTACCTCCTCGGAGATAACGGTACCGCCGGTCAGAATGGCGATGTCGCGGAGCATATCCTTGCGGCGGTCGCCGAAGCCCGGAGCCTTGACAGCTACGCAGGTGAAGGTGCCGCGCAGACGGTTTACAATCAGGGTGGACAGCGCCTCACCCTCGATGTCCTCTGCGATGATGAGCAGCTTCTTGCCGCTCTTTACGACCTGCTCAAGAACCGGCAGCAGCTCCTGAATGTTGGACAGCTTCTTGTCGGTGATGAGCACCAGAGCGTCGTCCAGGTTTGCTTCCATCTTCTCGGTGTCGGTGCACATATACGGGGTGATATAACCGCGGTCGAACTGCATGCCCTCAACAACCTCAGAGTAGGTCTCAGCGGTCTTGGACTCCTCAACGGTGATAACGCCGTCGGTGGAGACCTTCTCCATAGCCTCTGCGATCAGGGTGCCGATCTCGTCCGAGCCGGAGGAGATAGCGCCTACGCGGGCGATGTCGCCGGTGCCGTTTACGGTCTTGGAATTCTTTGCGATCGCTTCAACAGCAGCCTTGACTGCCTTGGAGATGCCGCGGCGCATAACCATCGGGTTTGCACCTGCTGCAACGTTCTTCAGACCCTCGCGAACGAATGCCTGCGCCAGAACAGTAGCGGTGGTGGTGCCGTCGCCTGCAACGTCGTTGGTCTTGGTTGCAACTTCCTTGACCAGCTGTGCGCCCATGTTCTCGAATGCGTCCTCGAGCTCGATCTCCTTGGCGATGGTCACGCCGTCATTGGTGATGAGCGGACCGCCGTACTTCTTGTCGAGTACAACGTTGCGGCCCTTCGGGCCGATGGTTACCTTAACGGTATCAGCGAGCTGATCAATGCCGCGCTGCAGAGCCTTGCGCGCGTCCTCGCCGTAAATAAGCTGCTTAGCCATGATGAATTACCTCTTTCTGAAATTACTCTACGATTGCAAGAATATCGCTCTGGCGAACGATGATATACTTCTCGCCGTCGAGCTTGACCTCGGTGCCGGAGTACTTGCTGGTGATGACCTTCTGGCCCTTCTGGACCTCCATCTTGATTTCCTTGCCATCAACGACGCCGCCGGGGCCGACCTCGATGATCTCCGCTACCTGCGGCTTTTCCTGAGCGGATGCGGTCAGAATGATACCGCTTGCGGTGGTCTCCTCTGCCTCTACCATTTTAACGACGACACGGTCGCAAAGGGGCTTGAGTTTCATAATGGATTACCTCCTATGAAAAATAAAAATATACATTGTCGGGAGCTTAGCACTCAAAACACCGGAGTGCTAACTCGAGTATTATATTACATCAACTCTCGCTATTATGCAAGGGGGTAACGCCAAAAATTTTTGAATTTTTTTTGAACAATGCGTGTTGTACCTGTGTTTTAGCGGCCGTTCCCCTTGTTAGCACTCAATCGAAAGAGTGCTAATGGATGTTTTGTTCTGCTTTTTGTTTGTAATCGGTATAATTTTGAGTTTATACACCATAAAAAGTTCGAACCATTTTTGCCCATTAAAACAGTATTGATGCATTGTATATTCGCGTATATTTAAGGAAAAAGTGAATAAGTTCTCATAAGTTCTCGTAAGTTACCCTCAAAAGTGTGTAAAAAAGTGTGTAAGCTACAGAAAATCAAACTTCACCAAAAGCTTTCTGAAACTCGTGTTGTGCGCTGTCTAGATCTGCATGGCTGTACAGATCTAAGGTCATTGCCGTGGTGCTGTGTCCCATAAAATATTGCAAACTCTTAATATTCATATTTGACCTCTGAGCGTTAGTGCAGAAGGTGTGTCTTAACACATGAGGTGTCACATGAGGGAAGTCGTTATGCTCCTTCGTTAGCTTCTTTGTCATTCGTTCGAAACCAGAGCAGAGGTTTGATGGAGCTATCGGATTGCCGTTGTTCGAAAGGAAGAGAAAACCACAGATGCCATCCAGAGACGGCTCAACGGTCGTATCCCTACGTTCTCGTAACACCTTCTTCAGGGTTTGATATGCCCTGCTCGTCATCGGGATGTAGCGATCTCCACTTTTAGTTTTAGGAGTTTCGATTTTTAACCCTTCTTTGGTGTATGAGATCTGTCTGCTTACATGAATGCGCCTGAGCTTAAAGTCAATATCCTGCATCGTCAGCCCACACAATTCTCCAGCTCTCATTCCTGTATCGATCAAAATGACAGCTACATCGTGCCATCTCCCGCCCTGTGTGGCTAGAAATTCAAGGTATAATTTCTGTTGCTTTGGGGTGAGCGCCTCTCTAGTTTCAGCATCGTTTGCAATTATAGAACCGAGCTTAAAATGGAACGGATTTCGTTTAATGTAGCTATCTTCTACGGCCATTTCGAAAGCCGGCCGAAGAATATTTTGAAAAGAAGCAATAGTACCTCTAGAAAGTCCGCCCGCACTCAGTTCCTTGAACCAGGCTTTGCATTCGCTGATTCTGACATCGTGTATCTTTTGTTGAGCGATTGGATACTGCTTAATTCTTCTAACAATGCTGGTGACCGCATTGAGAGTTCCTGCTTTCGCCCATTTGTGCAATGTCACATAACGGTCGACCTGCTCAGCGACAGTAACATGAAGTCCGTCGTAGGTGAGCCCTTCATGTAGAATTTCCTCGAGAATAGACTCTTTTTCTCTTAGTTCATTTAGTTTTTTTGCATAAATATACTTCCATTTTGTAGTATATGGAACTTTGTATCGGTAGTAATACGTTCCGTTAGGGCGTTCGCCCTCTCCTTTGTGTAGGACCCGTCCGTTTTTGTCCTTGCGTCGAGTCATTTCAACTCCTTCCTACTTAAAATGCTCAATCTAATATTATTATACAACATTTTAAGATTATTTCAAATACTTATAACGAAAAAGAAGTGTCTATAAACGCAGACATCTTTTTTCGCTTTATCATCCTTTTGCTGCCGATCCAGAGAACGTATGGACAGTCTTCACCTTCTGTTAATTCTCGGATTTTATTTTCTCCCAAATTAAAGTAAGCCGCGGCCTCTGGTATTGATAACAGCTCCTTCTCCCAGATCGGTATATCAATTTTCTTCTATCTGCTGATGGAAATCTCTCCTCTTGATTTTCTCGAACACACGTTCTATAATAAACGTGAGGTGATGATATGAACATTCGATATAACGGCACCCCGCCCGATGCTATTCGATTCCGGCCAGAGTACGAAGTGGTCGAAGTTTTCTCCGAGTCTGCTTCGAACCTCCCGACTTCACTTAGATACAAAGGCAAGATGTTTAACATTCAGACTGTCGGCCGCAAAGTATTGAACTGCGAGCTTCAGGCAATCGAGTACCATATCACGATCGGTAAGCACAAAACCAAACTCTGGCAAGATAAAGCCGGCACTTGGTATGTCCGCCCTAAAGTTTGAGGCACCCCGAAGGGTGCCTTTTTTTTACGAATATCCGTTCGATTTAAGCTCCGGTCGAGCCGATGCCGCCGGTTCTCTTCCCTCTAGGTTCATCGTCAACAGTGACGCCATATGGGACGAACACGCCCTGCATGAAGCGGTCGCCCGCTCGCAGATGAAGCGTCTTGCCTTCGCGGCCATCGTTTGTGATCTTCGCCATGATGTGACCTTCGTTCTCGGCGAAAAAGTAATCACAATCCACGATCCCCGTGGAGTTGTCTAACTGCATGCGATACTTGAAGCCCATGGACGAGCGCGGAAAAAGCATCAGCACCCATCCTTCCTCCATGTGGCAGCGCATACCGGTCGGGATCATTGCCGACTCACCCGGCTCAAGGATGATGTCATACGGCACGCGGAAGTCATATCCTGCACTGCCTTCGGTCGCGCGATCAGGGAAAACGAGGTCGCGCCACATATCTTCGATGCAGCTCTCTGAGATCAGAGGGTTGCATTTTTTTACGTCTGCCGTGAACTGTGGGTAGCTCACGGTGTCAAATTCTGCTACGGTTAAATACAATGTTTGTCCTCCCATAAGGTAATTTTCCCGCTCGCCGCGGTCTTTTTTATATCAATTACGCGCTGGTTGGTACTTCCGACCCACGGCGCGTTTATGTCTCTTTTGGTCTCCAGATATTCTCCATCGACAATGACATCGGCCAGTCCCACGGCAGGTAAAGAGCAAACCTACTCATAGGAATAGCCAGTGTACAGCCAAATGGTCTTATTCGGAAATTCCTCACGGATTGTCTGGAGCAAGCGAGTCACTGCTCCACGATTGCCCGGGAACAGAGGGTCGCCGCCAGACAGTGTAATTCCGTCGATATAATCTTTCTGAAGCTCTGCACGAATCTCGTCCATCGCTTCTTTGTCAAATGGGATACCAGACATCTGTTCCCATGTCTGTGGGTTCTGGCAGCCGGGGCACGCATGAGCGCACCCCGATACCCATAATACGACACGCAGGCCGGTTCCGTTCAGCATGTCATCCTTGGTAATGTTATGATAATTCATGTTTCACCTCTTACATGCTGACGCGGTCTTTTATCTCTGCGTTCTTAGCGTCGTTGTATCGTGTCTTGCCGTGGACACGAGTATAACCAAGATAGCCATTCATCCTATCAATCTTTGTGACGTCAGTCGATCCGCACTTCGGGCAGACATCCATATCTAACTGTTCATACCCGCACTTCTCACAGTACGCCAACGACAGGTTTACGCCTTCGTAGAATCCTAGTTTCATCGCTCGGCGAATCAGCGAACGGAGGGCTTCTTTGTTGTAAGATACCGGGTACCGACAATACTGGATTTTGCCGCCATTGAACAAATCCCAGAAGCGATTTTCAAGATCCTGCTTCTGTGGAGGAGTAATGTCCTCCCAAACGCCGCAATGGAAACTGTTCGACACATACGGTCGGTCGGATACACCCTTTACAATGCCATACTTCTTGCGGAACTGTTCAATCTGTAATCCACAAAGGGACTCGGCCGGTGTTCCGTAGAGAGCGTACAGAATGTGGTCTGCTTTTTTGAACTCCTCAGCCTTCTTGTTGATGTACTGCATCACTTCCAGCGCGAATGTGCCATCCTCGACGATAGACTTGCCATTGTATAGCTCCTGCAGTTCATTCAAAGCAGTAATGCCGAATGATGCGGTCATTGGCGGGAGCAGCTTGCCAATCTTCTCATCCGGTTCAAGATGGCCGCCGAGGAAGCCTCCCTGACAGAAGCCAAGTGGATTAGTAGAAGCCTTCTTCTCGGCCAGATAATCGTAGGTCTTCTTATGAAGATTCCGAATCATCTCGAGATAGTAGTCAAGCACCTCGTAGAAATCACGGTTCTCCTGACGAGCTTTTGCAAGGATCATCGGGAGGTGGAGCGAAATTGCGCCGAGGTTAAATCGGCCAACGAAGACGGGTTTGTCGTTCTCGTCTTCTGGGTGCTCTCCTCCTCGTTCAAACCAAGGCGAGAGCGAAGCTCTACAACCCATGAGTGACACGACGCGGCCATACTTCTTATACATAGAAGGAATATAGCCCTCGCCGGTTAACGAAAGAAAATCTGGATACATTGCCTTGGTGCTGCAATCTACTCCGCACTCAAAGACATCTTCCATCGGTTTCCCCTCACCATGAAGCTCTTCATCGTAAAGGAACGTCAGTTTCGGGAACAATACAGGCTTCTTATGACCAGCAGCTCCCTGACCGCCTGCTCGGACATTCATACAAGTCATGGATGCCATTCGACCAAAACGAGAATTGTCAAGACCGAACGAAACTGCAATGAACGGATAGTCGCCGCGACTGGAACCAACCGTGTTGAAACGATATTCCCAAGACTGGAATCCCTGCTCCATATCACGCTGAACCTTCTTCACAGCATACTCATCGGCGGCGGTCAGTACATCCTCGTGGTCGCCAAGATTGTTGTAAGCCGCAATTTCTGTGTACTCCTCAAAGTATTTCTGGTACGATTTTTCGGCATAAGGAGCCAAAATCTTGTCTACTTCAGGGATGGTGAATCCGCCATACTGACAAGCGGCCGCGCTGATTGCAACATCAGAGATAACATCGAACGCCACGTCAAGCGTCTTTGGCTCGTTGTACCAGACATTGCCCATCTCAAAACCGCCAGTTAGGACGTTCTCCATGTCGAAAAGGCAGCAGTTTCCGGTGGAGATTCCACCGTCCAACAAGAAACTATGATCGTCTTCTACCTCAAGACACCATACCTGAGCATTGCTGTTCAGTTTTGCAGGTTCAATTTCGATAACACGCCAAGCACCGTTTCTCATCTGCGACGAAGAGCATCCATACATAACGGTAGTGTCGCTCCGTTTCCCGTAATTGGTCGCACGATCTGTAATGTCTTTCTTGTTCGTGACATAATAGCCTGAGATATTCAACAGGTCTTCGATAAAGTGGTTGACATACCCAGTAACCTGAATACCCCTGTATTCACTCGAAGCGGTAGTCGCGCGCTTATGACCATCTGCGCACATGAGTCCGTTCATAAAAAAGACGGCGTTGTTGTAATCAATTTCCAAATAAGGAATGTCTTTTACTCCTACTTGAAGCATTGATACAAAGGAATCTCCGGCGCACGACGGTGGATTTGTTATACTGTATCCGCACTCAATGAAACGTGAAGCAAACTTTCTTTTTTCTCCGCATAATCTTACAGTTATGAACTTACGAACGCACCCATCGCTTTTTGTTTCTCCGTTTAAGGAACCATCGCCCATGGCAAAACCTTTACACCAAAGTTTCTTCTCCATCAACGACATTTCTTCCCATCGAATGTTGGTAATATCAGGCACTTGCCACAGAATATCTCCAACTTTTAGATCCGTTGTTTCTGTGCCGTCTTTTAGAATCCAACGATGATTGGGTGTGCAATAAATTTCTTTATGATTGCTGGTCGGAGTCCCTTTTGAAATCACGACTTTCTGAATCGGCTGATGGCCGTAGGCATGAACAATAGCCTTCTTCCACCTTCCTTTGTGTGTCCGGACGATTACCTCATCTCCGTCACAGAAATCATAAAAAGATTTTACTCCAGATGAAGTAATGAACTTCGTGTCTCGTCTAAAACAATTCATCGTGTCAAGTCGTGCAGATCGGTCATGAATGTAGATGTAACCGTCTTTCATAGCTTCACGCTCTTCTCGATTCAAGAAGAATTTCTTATACAATGCACTGGACAGCTCATTGTAAATCAAACTACGCTGAGTCGGAACCAGAGCGGAGTCCGTGTTGGCATTATTTCGGTCACCGATATAACGAATTGCCTGACTCTTGCGGTATACGTCATCGAGCATATGGACAAAATCCTGCTTATAATTATGGTAATCACGATAACACTTGGCCACATTTGGAGCTACATCGTCCAGAGCTCTCTCGACCGCATTGTGTACGTTCGCGACCGGAGCAACGTCCCCGCCATGTTCTGCAAGATGAGCCAACGTCAAATCAACAACGCGTCGGCACTGTTCGTCGGACAGGTCATACATAGCACGATTAGCGGACTTACGAATCGCGGAAACGATCTTTTGACTGGAGAACGCTTCGATAGAACCATCTTTCTTCTAGATATTCAGCATAGGCACCCTTCTTACTTAACTTCCTCGCGGCGCTTTTCAAAGTAGCCGCTGATTACCTTTTCTACAAAATCGTCGGCCTGCTTGCCGAGATCATCCAACGTCCCGTTATTAACTACGAGATAATCGTAGTCGTACTGGTCGACGTCGCGGTCTGCATGGTTGCTCTGAATTGGCTCGACGCCTGGCCTCTTGATCAGAAGCGTCAATGCGTCAAACTTCTTTCGAGCTTTCTCAATCTCCTCCGGCTCTCGGATGTGCATGAAGATAATCATGTCATCCTCAGCTGCATAGCGATTGTAAACCGACTCGAGATACTTCATCGGAGCATCGGAATAATCGGTCGCGAGATCCTTCAGGTCGGACAGAAACTTTCTAGACTTCTCATCCTTCTCCCCTGCCCAACCAAGGATTTCCGCGGCGTCTTTCACCCGGTCGACGGAACTGATCTGAATGGTCAGCGCATCGTGGAAATAGGAAGCGTCCTGACAAAGCTGACAGAACGTATCCTTTCCGCTTCTCGCTGCGCCATTTACAATAACTGCTCTCGCCATATCACACCTCTGCCTTCTGCGGATGGCCGCAAGACATCTTGCCTTCGGGACATTTTCCGCTCACACACGGAGCGCCGGCGTTATCAAAGATATTCGGAGCAACCTGCTGACATAAAACTAGCATTTGGGACGCCAACTCTCTAATCTCGTCCTGAGCGCGATTACAGCACCGTAGAGAGAAGAAATGGAGCAATTCGCGTGCATTCATGGTTACAGTGAAGTTCGTTTGAGCGGCATTAGGGAGCACGCTGCGGGCATTCTCGTTAGCAAACTTCTCGGCCGCCGAGCGATCCTTTTTGAACTCCTTGTAGAGCTTCTGATCTTCCTCGGTAGCGTTCGGGTCTGTGTGCATTGCCTCCATCTTGCTGTCCAGAGCAAGGTAAAAATACTTCGCGTTGTTCTGGAAGGCGATGTTCAGGCCGTCATGCGTGATGAACTTCGCATATTTCTCGCGGAGCTTTTCGCTCATCAGATACGCATGAATATCGCGGTAGGCCGATGTGATGGTCTGCATGCAGTCGCCAAAGATGCGAGCTGTGTTGATGTTGTTCTTGACCGCTTCCGGGATCGAAAAGTCCATGTTGTTGCTGTTGATGTAGCGCTGACTTGCGACGCTGAAGGAGGCGACACGGTGTCGCGTAATCTGCGCGAGCAATGCACGGGAAACTCCTTCCACGCCGAACGTGAAGTTCGCGTGTTCCAGAACAGAGAGATGGCCGGACTTCTTGATCTACTGAATGAACTTGGCCGCGGCCTCGTTATCAATACCCTCCAGGATGTCATTGGACGGAGCCGACGAGTAACAACCCTTGCCGGCTGCAGCGACTACAAGCTCCGGTGCCGGAGTCCATGCTAAAAGGTTTACCTTCATTCGCTCACCTTCTTTGCTTCCCGAAGAGCCTTCAGTCGTGCAGCGCCTGCCGCCTTCTGCTCATCAGTCATATTTGACTTTCGCGGCGGCGTAATCTTGAACCACTTCTTCGGGAAAACGTAGTTCTTTGAGCCGTTGCATTCGACGGTCATCTTGATTTCATCTGGACGCTCTGCACAAAGCTTATCCAGCTTGCGCTGAAGCACGGTGTCGTAAGTAAATACACATGCCTCAGTCTCCTGCTGATTGTAATTCGCAATGGTTTCGCGTTCCAGTGCTGAAAGATTTGACATTCTTATTCCTCCTTCGGCTTGTCTGGGTTCTTTACCTTCATCGCGCACAGCCTTGCGATATCGCCGAGCACCTTCTGATAGTCGGCGAGCTTCTTGCGTGGCTTCTTCTTGAACGTGTCGATCAGCTCATTGATCGCACCCGTCAGGCCATAAGCCGCAGTATACATACCGCGCTGAAACTGCTGCTCGAGCTGAGTGCGGAGCATTGTTTCAAATTCTTCTCTGGTTGGCTTCTTGTCTTCTTCCATGTGTGCCTCCTTAAATATCGTCTACTTCTTCAATTCCGTGATACTGGATCGCGCAATCTTGACAGCAGAAAAGGTTGTCATCGTCGTCTCGCCAGAGTTCCCAATCCAGCGAGAGTTCTTCTCCACATCTTTCGCAGCGTCCGATGATTTCGGGAACGTAATCGGGATCGCGCGGGCTTTTCGAAAACAGCGGTTCAGTCATCAAGACAGCAACCCTTCATGCTCGTCGCTGCAGCATTCACAGTCACAGCACTCATCGTAATCGTTGTAGTCGGCTTCATCGATGTCGGCGGTGATGCGGGTGGTCATCTCGCCCTTCTCGCTGAAATATTCCGTAACCTGATGGATATGTCTCTTAATCATGTTTGCTCCTTTACGCGCTGGTGATATGGTACTCGTCGAGATACCAGTATCCGGATTTATTTTTTGTGCATTTGCTTACGTAGATGATGTCGCCTTCAGCGATCGGCTTCTGGTTGTACTGCCGAGACCTCAACGTCATTCGGACGCGCTTACCAGAGCCAAGGGATTGAGCGAAGCAGGCATAACCCCAAGGCTTTCCTTTCTCTTTGTCGAGCAATGGTCGAAAGTCCGTCACAAGAACTCGACGGCGGTCTTCTTCTCTGCCGGTCTGAATGTCTACATATCCGAGAACGTCTCGCTGGTTCGCGATCTTCGTCTTAAACGGCAGATCTTGAATTCCCGCAGAGAGAACTCTCTCTTCACATTCATGAAGCACCTGCGTAATCACGAGCTTCAGCTCTTCCTCAATCTGTTCGTCTATCATGGTGAGCTGTTCGACCGCTTCTTCCGAATTAGTCTTCTTGATCTCTGCTCGGAGACGTTTCTTCTCGTCGCGCAAAGCGCTCAGCTGAAGACTTGCGAAGGTATATTTTGACGCTGGCGAGCCGTCTTTCTTTGAACCGTCCGCGTACTTCGGTACGATTTCAGCCAAGAAGCTGTTGTCGACTCGTTCGCGCGGAAGTGATGCTCGGCCGCCGTAATCCAATTCCTCGCAGAGAGAAATTATATTCAGCACCTCGCGGTCGTTACCGTATGGCTGAAAGTAGCTGATCTTCGCGAGCGGTTCTGTCGTAGCCGCCTTGATGCCGTTTGGCCGAAGCGCCAGAAGAACATCTGTAAGATACTTCGGACGGTCGACGCCGATCTCATAAAGACGAACTGCGGCGGCCTTGTTGAAACCCTTGATAGAGGTCAGCGCGTTATTGATCGCGTTGTTCTCCTCGTCGGCGGTTACCTTTCGGTTATCCTGTCCGAAACGAAACGGCGGGAACTTGATGTTGAAGTAGCTTTCAGCTTCATCTCTTGCTGCGGAGAGCTTGTCCTTGTCACCCTTTTCGTCCATGATACGCATGAAGGTTTCATAGAACGCGAGAGGATGATGAGCCTTGAGCCATGCGCCGTAGAGGGAGTCTAGAGAAACACAATAGGAATGACTGTTAGAGGTGATAATGCCATTCTCGAGCGTGAAGTTATGATACGGAGATCTCATCTCAACGTCATACATGTGCTCCAATTTGCCCTGTTCAAACTTAACGATTGGGAAAGTTGCAACCGACTTCCCGATGCGAACGTACAGCTCGTCACCAACCTTAAGCTGGTCGAATCTTTTTTCTCCTGCAGGGGTTGGAAACTTATGGTTGTGGGTACAGTCGATGTGTGCACCATTTTTTAATACAATCCGTAACGCCGTGCGTCGTCCAGCGTATTTCACGCTGACCAGCTCGTTTTCTACTAACTGGCCGTCGTTCGTCAAGGAAAGTCCCTTGATGTTCCATGAATCTGGCCCATGATCCCATAATTTATAGACGCTTTCAACCGTGCCGTCTGCTTTTCGGAACATAGTATCGCCAGTCACACATGCATTGAAGCTGTACGAGGCTGAATCCTCGATAATCTTCCAGACCATATCGGTCTTTTCAAGAGCCGTCTTTTCGTCCAAATGCTCCTGTTCAATCAGCTTCTTAGAGAACCCGTTGATGAACCGTTCGCGATACGCGAGGACTTTCTCTTTACGCTTCTTGGCGATATTCTTAACCGCTGCGTAGCATTCCTTCATCGGGAAACCCGCGAAGTTCAATGCCGCCATCTGCTGTTCCTGATACAAGCAGAACGACTGCGGCAACTCATCGGTACGAAGAAGTTCGTCGAACGGCTTAACATCATACGAGAAATCCTGCCTACTCTCGAATGTCTTGTACATAGATTTGAAACCCGGGCGAATTGCGGCGATGAACGCACAGAGCTCAGAAATGTTCGTCGGCGCATATACGCCCACACGGCTTGCTGTTCCCGGCTGCTCGACCTGATTGATGCCAAGGGTACAGCCTTTACGGTAAATCCCCCAGACAATATCATCTGGCGGACACATGGCAAGGAGCTCGTTAACCGTTGGAACTTTGAGCCCTGCACGATGGTATCCTTTGTTGATGAGATCAACGACTGCGACGCGAAGCAGATCATTCTTGAGAAAATGGTTCTTTTCCGCCCAGTGACCATCCATCGCGCAGCACATCTTATCCTTGATTTTTACCAGACCAATCTTGCGGCGAATACTGCCCTGATACAGCAGGAACGCGCACGGTGCCGGTGACCAGCTTGTGATAATGCCCTGATACTCGGTCGATCTGATATAGATTTCGTGGAACTTCTTATCGATGAAGTCCATGATATCGACGCTGTCTTTTTCTTCTTCGTCTACTGTACGGAGCTTATTTTCGTATCGTTTGATCTGAGCGGACACTTCATTCGCCGTAGCAAAGTCAATGTCCTGCGATTTCGCAAACATTTTCCACGCAGCAGAGGCTTTTTGTGTACCGTAGGCTAGCATCTGCACTGCGTGGTCTCGGCCGCAGACCTGCGCTTGCCCTTCAGCGAAGATATCCTGTTCAGCGACGTTTTGATCAAGATCGGGAATGCTCTGTGTTTCGAGAATACGTTCCGCAGTCATAAAACGTTCAGGGTACATCTTGACTTTAGCGGCAATTCTGTCTACCTCAGTAAAGCCGAGCAACTTATTTGTGAAGAAACCGACGCAGCTACCACGACCAGTTGTAGTTAAATGGCCGCCGAGCTCTTTACCGCGCTTCATAATATAGTAGTCGTCGATAAAGTAATCGCTCATACCGCACTGCTTAACGGTGTCTGTTTCTTCTTTAATTGCCTGTTCGTAAACCGGATACAGTTCCGGATCAACCTCCGGTTTGTATGCTTCCCAGCCTTCTTGCACTAATCGCATATACTCTGCATCTTTCTGTTCCTGAGTCCAGTCTGGATGAAGAGAAAACAATTTGGTGCTGTCGTCGAAAATATCGCATTCGTACTCTTCGACTTCGAGGAAGCAGTTCGTCTGATTGATCGCTGACTCAATCTCAGTCTCGTTCAAAACGCCCTGATCTCGGAAACGCTGAACAGCGGTGTCGCCATCCGGATAATCCATGAACCAATCTTCCTCATCGTCGTAGGCCTTTCGATCTTCTTTCGAAACGAGAAAATCGGTTCGGAGCTCTGCTCCATTAACGTCGATGTAATGACTGTCGCAGCCCATGATAATCGGTGCGGGGATCTCTTTTCGGAGCTCCAGGATATAACGGTTCAGCTCCTTCTGTCGCTCTGACGGATGATACTGTACCTCAAACATGAAGTTGTCTCCATGTTTGTCGTACAGCTTCTTCCAGAGAGCTTTGAGACGATCCTCTTCTTCTGAGCGGTACTTCCAACCTGCAACACAGGCCGTCGTAATCCAAACGTCGCCGGCCGGCAGCAGGTCGAGAAGCTCTTCATCCAGTCGCGGCTGGTAGTAGAAACCATCCTCGTTCGCTCGACTGAGCACCTCGTTAATCCATTCGCGGCCGTTTTCGTTCTTCGCGCCAATCCAAATGTGGCAGTTGGAGCGGTCTTCCTCGTGCCGATCCCACACCCAGTATGCCTCAGCGGCGAACAGAAACTTCAATCCGTACTGCTTTGCGAGGTCGTAACACTCGATGTATCTCCCCTGCCAGCCATGTTCACAGCTGGAAAGAATGGAATGACCGAGCTCGACCGCGCGTTTCGCGTAATCCTCGTAAGTAACTACAGAGTCACTAACTCGTGGGTTACTAAATGTTGTGTGCTTGTGGTAATTCTAAAATTTAATCACGTGATCTGCTCCCTCTTGCTGTATAATGTGTTCCATACGTCCGCTCCATTGTCTACGGGAGCCATTTTCTCGCCAAGCAGCCTGTCTCTGTTGCGAACCCAGTCGACTTGGCAGAAATGCTTCAGCTTTTTGATTTCCTCATCCTTACGCGGGTCTACTTCCTCATCGAAAGCAATTACAACGCGAACACGAAGCGAAAGAAGGATTCTCAGCTGATAAGGGTTAAGATGAGATGTCAGCACTGCGCAGCAGTTATCATAGCCATAGCCGGCAGCCTTGAGCACAGACTTTGCGCCTTCGAAAAGGATAACTTCCCCTTTTCTCTGAATGGCTTCTCGGTTCTCATACAGTCCGAAAAGCGTGTCGAGAACGCCGAGCTTCACAAGATAAGTGTATTTGCGGAGCTTCTTCTCCTTGAAATCTGGGTCGAGGGTTCGACCGCAAATGCTGAAGATACGGCCGTCCGGCATTCTGATCGGATGCACGATACGATTTGACAGCACATCATATCGGTAGCCGAAGCGCTTCATCTGGTCAAGAGGAATGCCCTCATCGAGCCAAGACTGAAACTTCTCCGGCCGCCATTCATATTGTTCCATCACATCTTCATTCAGGAAAATGTGATGATTTTCACTTTTTTCGCTATGAAAAGTGTGATCGTTCTTGGGGATGTACTTTTTCAAAACCTTTACTGGGGAGAGATGTGCTGGCGGAAGCATAACATCTTCGGTAATACCGGCGAAGGCTTTCATCCGTTTGACTGCTTCGTACATGGAAACGCGGCTGTAACGTCTTTCGAAGTCTGCTACATCTCCATGAGCTCCGCAGCCGAAGCAATGATAAAAGCCTTTTGACCGACTGACCGTAAACGAAGGAGTTCGCTCATCATGAAACGGGCAAGACGCGACATATTCATCTTCGCTGTGCCGCTCGAGGTCGAGACACTGTGAAATGTAGTCGACGATATCGATTTGTTCAACTACTTCTCTGATCTCCATGATTTACTCCTCGTTAAAATGGTGCGTTGGGGTCGTGCTGTTTTGGTGCCTGTTCATAAGAAATCAGGTTACCGTTAAACTTTAAGTCGATATATTCTCCGGGAGCCATCTGTTCTCCGTTACGATTGAGGACGACGCGGAGCTTCTTGTTTCCACATTCCACTCCATCCTACTGGATTTCTTCCGGGGTCTTGTTGTCGATAATCATAATGGTCGAGGCGTTACGAGCAATTTTTGCGCTGTCCGCAAGCTTGCCGGTTGCTGTTGTCTGAGCAGCGCCAAGGCCAATCAGACCAAGGTCTCCGCAGAGGACATTTTTGACCATATCTACGAATTTGCCTAAATTTGAGTAGACCTCGTAAGCGGCTCCGTCTCCAGAACCTGAATCTGACGCCTTAAAATAATCTACTATCAGAACCTGTGTATCCTGTGCGTGCATAGATTTCTTCACAACAGAGTAAACGCCATTCGGATCAAAGATCGGCATATACTTATGTGTGAACTTCTGTTCCTTAATCCACTTGAGCGCGGCCTTAATTCTCTCAGCTTCTTCGTCTGTATATTTGCCAGAGCGAATTCGGCTGAACTCGATCTTTGTGAGATGTGCGATCAGTCTGGCTGTGAACATTCGAGTGTTGAGCTCACTGTCGATATACAGTACACTGTATCCCTGCCTCAAAAGGTCGACAGCCTCATTGAGCAGAAACATACTTTTGCCCTGTTTAGCATTCGCGCCAACTATGACGAGTTCCCCTGCCTCGAGCTGAACGTAGTTATTCAGAGCTGGGAACTTGAACGGAACGCCAGACATTCCTTCGCCCTGCCGCGCCTTAATTTCTTCCCAGAGATCGTCTACGACATCCTTATACTCTGGCAGCTCATTCGTCGTGGAATAATCCATGATAACGCCATCCAGAATGTTGTAGATTTTCTCCTCAATATGCTCCTCGTTTTGTGAAAAGCAGAGCCTCTGACATGCCTCGAGTTTTTTGTAAGCGTCGCGGCGAAATGCCTTGTCGAGCACGTTGTTAACCGCCAGCATGTATTCAGAAACCGAGTTTCGGGCAACGCCTTTGCTCAGTTCTAGGAACTCGTTCAGACTGCCGGGAGTGAAGTCAGTCGCCCACTTCTTCGTGCTCTCCTCAGCGCTCAGCATGTTGATGATGTTGTAAGCATCAATCTGTTCGACGCCACGCTTTGCCAGTTCGCTGATCGCGTAGTAAAGGCTTGCGTTCTAATTATCTGTAAAGTGCCGCGGCCGGAGGTTCTCTGAGTAAAAGCTATAGTCGGGATGCTCAATCAGCGTCGCGACAATTCCGGCCTCGGAGTCTACACTTTTGATGTCGTTTACATTCACTTTCTACTCACTTTCCTACTCTTTTTGCTTGGTTTCTTTTCTGTTTTTGGCTTCACGTAAACCGAGGACATAGGACAGTGTGTTCGCACGGAGCAAATCTCTGAGCAGAAGAAGTCGGCCTTTCCGGCCTTCTTTGCATCTTTTTCAGACAGAAAGTTCTCTCGTGCTTTGATAGTGTGCTTGTCGAGCCATTCGTCTGTCTCACAGGCTGACTTAACTGCATCGATAAAGTAATGTGCAGAAAGCAATCAAAGCTGGGGCTAACACACCTCTCAAGATCAAAGTTGATACATAGAGCATTACATCACAGGTGAAGGCTGCGATTGCTGCGGCCGGTTCGAATCAATCCGATAACGGGTCGAAGTCTTCCAAAGGAAGTTCAGGCAAGACTTCGACCACTTCTACTTCGAGAGGTTCAGCAAAGAGCTCGACTTCATCTGCTAAGAAAGGTGCTACGGAAGCTGAGAAGGCTATCAAACGTGCGGAAAGATAGGCTGCCGGTTTAAGACAGACAATGTCGTATCTGCAATCCATGAAAACCCCGGTCGACTCTTCGTCAATCAAAACCGCTGAGTCAGCGATGAAGAAGTTTGATGCGGCCACTAAAGGCACTGCAGAAAGCATGAACGCTTTGAAAGAGGCTCAACAGGCGATCAATATTGCCTTTTCACGCAATGGTGTTCGAGCCGCTGAAAAAGCACAAATGTCTCAGCTGAATGTAGATCAGATCAGCTCGAAGTTTGGAAAACTTAAAAAGGGACATATTATAGATTAGGAGAGCGTAAAAAATCTTGATAGTCTGCTCGGAAAATACAGAGCGGAGAAAGACTTTACGCCAGCTAAATACGATTTAGAGAAGCAGATCAAAAAAGCTTGGACGACAGCAGAACGAACAAATTCTGATGCGGCTGTTCAGAAAGCAATCGCGAGTGCACAAAAACAAGCGAATATGATCCAGCAGATTAAAAATCGAGGCACTCTAGGAGAATATGACTGGAGTGGCTACGAGACTGCAAAGAGCGCTTTGGATGCTATAGTATCTGGAACCGATCAGGCGGCTGCTGGAACCAACAGATTGGCTTAGGTAGTTGAAAATCTTGGTTCGATATACACAGAAGTGAGTGCTAAGGCAGGAATCACTGAATCTGCCAACACAGCAACTGTTCGTACTCAGCGTCAACAGGAGCATCTGGCCAACATATATCGTCAAGCGAGTGAGTCAATCAGGAATAATCCGAAGGTACAGAACTCGTATTTGCGAGGCGAACTTGAAGATATCATGAAACGCGCAGCTAATCCTGGAGACAGTGATTCCGTCGAAGGCCTGCAGCGTGATCTTGCTGCTGCTCGTAAGAGCATGGAAGAGCTTGGCTTAACCTCAGAGAATCTTGGACAGAGACTGACTCGTTTATTTAAGGACCATTTCAACACCGCTGTTGCGATGGCCGGTCTTCATCTGCGCCAGAACAGCCTGCAGCAAGTGCTTCAGAATGTAGTTGATGTCGATACCGCGATGACCGACCTGAAGAAGGTGTCGAACGGTACGGACGCCGATTACGCGAATTATCTCGACAGCGCAGCAAGTCGAGCAAAAGATCTTGGCGCTTCGATGACTGATGTCATCGGGGCAACTTCTGAGTTTAGCCGACTCGGATATAACTTAGATGACGCTTCGAATCTTGGCGATTGGGCGACCAAATACATGAACGTGTCGGAGTACACGAACATTGAGGACGCAGCACAGTCGCTGGTTTCGACGTTACAGGGTTTCCACCTCTCTGCCGATGAGGTGGGGAGCGTAGTTGATCGTTTCAATGAGATTTTAACCGGTCTCCCTGTACAGCAATGTGCAGCGTAAAAGATGGCTATATCGGTGAACACCCAGAGATGGGCAATACCGAGGAAAGACTTGTGCTTAACCACAAGAATCCGTACAGACTAACCGATTTCGTGTGGTAACATGCGAGGTCATGCCATCCCCTCCTTCTCCGGAGGTGAAGATATAGTCGGGTCTGCAAATATAATCGAATAATGAAATTGCAGAAACAGGCAGAAATGACCTGTTCTTTTCGTTTTTAAGGCGAAAAAGTAACAAACAGCGGAAACAACTACGCGATAAGTTCACAGGGGCTTGGCGAAGCCCTGAAACGATCGGCAGCCGCATTAGCCGCAGGCGGCAACTCATTAGATGAAAGTCTTGGGTTAATTACAGCGGCAAACGAAGTGGTAGATCTTTGCCACGCGGCGTAGTAATACGTGCGCAAGCAGATTGGTAAAACGGTCAAAGGCTGGCGACAGCAGAGACCGTGGGTAGAAATATCCGTAGAGACTGCGGGGTTCTGATGGTAACATCGGAGCTGAACCAATCCACCCCACTCCTCTAGGAAGGGTGTAATATACAGTCCGGACTCACGCAATAATGAAATGAAACGTGAGAGTAAGGCCGAAAGACCTTGCCGCCGCATAAATGCGGTCATACGGTGTGTATCAGCACCAAAGCAACAGAATGACAGGATCCTGATACCGTGGGTGAAACTCATGCGCCCAACCACACAGTAATGTGTGCGTAAGTAAATAGCTATATCGGTTAAAGGCCGGAGACGGTTCAGACCGAGGAAAGATTAAAATTTTAGGTTTACTTTTCCACCTTTTTATTGTATATTAAAATTAAGAGGTGGAAAACATGGTAAAGAAAAGCGGAATATTATTGTTATTATCTTTGATTGCCTTAAGTTTATGTTTAGGTTGTAGCAAAACAAATGAACCAACCGAAACTGTTAAGGCTGATTCATCTACAGAACCGATAACTGAATCTGCCCCTGATGGTGCGGGAGTACCAGAAAGCGCAGATTTAACAGAACTACCACTCGAGGTTACATTTGAAACTAAAGAGTATAAACAATATGAAAGCGTAACTGACTTATATTTTTATTTTAAGATTAAAAATATATCTGGGAATAATCTAAATTCTCCTTTGGTAGGAGCAGATTTATTAGACGCGGACGGTAATATTGTCTACTCTGAAGGGTTTAACCACATGGGAGTTTTGACTCCTGGACAGGAATTTGATGGTATGTTAGGTATAGATTCAAACAATAGTTACTGGGAAGAAAGAGACAATATAACCAGTTTGAACTTGGTGTACTATATGGACAACTCTCATGATTTATATACCCTTGAAACCCCGGTTAATGTTCCAATTACCTAAACTTTAATATCCGTAGAGACTGTAATGCCCCGCCTGGTAACAGGCGGGGCTTCGCTATTCCCCCGTTCTGGGGTGAAGATACAGTCCGAACTCGCGCTATAATCTAACAACGAAACGCGAGAGCAAGGTTAAACGACCTTGCCGCCGCTTGAGCGGTCAGTAGGCGACCCGCCGAAAGTAACAGATTGACATGGGCTAAAACATTAAGTATGTATCTCCGAGCCGCCAAAGAAGATGCGGAACAAGCTGGCCTCGAAACAGACGGAATGGCAAATTCGGTAAGCGAAGTCAGAGATACCATTAAATCACTGACTCACGGCAAAGTTGACATCATGTCCGATGCAGCCGGAACTCAATTCAAGAGCACCACGCAAATTATGCGCGAAATCGCCGGTGTCTATGACCAGCTTAGTGACGTTGATAAAGCCGGATTGCTCAAAACCATCTCGGGAAAGAGAATGGCTAACACAACCGCCGCCCTTATCCAGAACTGGTCGACGGTTGAAGACGTAATCAAATCCACACAGAACGCTGCGGGTTCCGCTGATGCCGAGAACGAGAAATACCTCGACTCTATCGAAGGTAAACTCGCACAGTTCCAAGCTCAGTTCCAAGAAACGAGCACCAATATTCTCAGCTCAGGGCTTATTAAAGGCACGATTAGTGCCGGGAGCGGTTTCCTTGGCTTCCTAAATTTGATCACCGAGAAATTAGGTGCGATCCCGGGCTTAATTGCCCCGCTGACCTCGGCCTTTCTTACTATGAGTGGGAAATCCATATTCGGAAAGGCAAACACTTCTGGCGGTATTCTCAATACATTAAAGACGTCGCTTACAAATGGCGGAGCGTGGCAATCTATTAAAGATTGGGCTGCATCTGGTCAGAAAAAGGCTGTTTCTGATTACAAGACCTTGCTGTCCTATATCAAGGGCGGCCAGACTCTTACGGGTGTAGATTTTGAAAAGGTGTTCTCAGGGGCATCCGCTCAAACCAGGTCGTTCGCAAAGAATCTTGATGTAGCTGGAAATTCTTATCGTCAGCTGAAGGATCAAGCAAAAGCTTTCACTCAGGAACAGATAAAATCAAATTCAATCACTTCAAAGCTCAAGGATGCTTTTTCTGGACTGGGAGCTATGTTTGTTCAGATGGCCGCCATTACTGCTATTAGCTATGCTATCGGAGCTATAGCTGACGGTTTAGATAAAATGAATATGAGCGCGAAGGAAGCTGCCGAAGTAACTCAAAACGTCATTTCTAATTACGAAAATGCTAACAATGAAATCGAGAAAAATATTTCTTCTGTCGAAGATCTTAGATCTCGATTTGACGAGCTTTCTAAAGGTGTATCCGACAGCGGAAAAAATATTTCTCTTTCGGCCGATCAATATAAAGAATACCAGGATATCGTTTCTAAGTTAGTAGATATCAATCCGTCTTTGATCCGCGGATACAATGATGAACAGCAAGCTATCATTGACAAAAACAACGCTATTTAGCAGACAATTACCCTTCTAAAACAGCAGCGCATGCAAGAAGCTCGTGACACAGTCTACGGCGGCACCGGAACAAATGACGGGCATAAAAAGAACTATGAAGCGGCTTATATTGATTTTCAAAACCAGTATAAAAATGCTAAATCTGGCATGGACGTTGTAGACAATGATATCTTCAACTATTTAACGCGCGTACAGACAGCAATGTCTAAAGCTGGGGCATCCCAGTCTAAAGAGTTTGCTAACATTATTTCTAATGCTGTCGGTATGAGTTACGACGAATACGTTGATAAAATCAAGAAAGAAACGAACGGAACTCGGGAAGTTACATGGCTTGATTATCTCAGCGATAATGACGAGGCTCTCGGAAGAAACTTCGGCAATATTCTTGGTCAACTCAATCAGATTCATGGAATGACAAACGACTTGTCTTCTGATGGAGAAGCTCTGGCTCAATCGTGGCAATCTGCCTCTGCTTCTGTTGACGCGGCAAGCAGTTCTTTCCGGCAGATGCTGCAGGCATCGTATGAGGCGAGCAACCTGTATCAATCTCTTTCTGATGATCAAAAGAACTTCTTGAGTCAATATGTTGAGACTATTGATACAGATGCGTTGTATGATGCCGGAAATCCTGACGTTGCGATGAAGTATGCGAACGCTATGCTTCAAGTGGTCAAGAATACAAAAGCAGGAAGCGAAGCTGTGGAGAAATACAATGACTTGCTTTCTAAGCAGGATGAAATGCCTTATACGGATTATATCCGAGAGATGGGCGATGTCATTAACTCCACTCGCGATGAACTTTCGAAATATCTGAGTGACGATGAATTGAATGCTATTGACCTTTCAAAAGTATTTGGTTTGGATCAGTTTCAATCAGATATGTATTCGATGCGGCAAACCATCCGAGAGAATTTTAAAGGTTTATTGGATGGCGCTGAGTTTGACGGAACCTCTTTGGAGGATATGCTTGGCGGTTTGAACCTTGAGAAGCTTTCGCGAAATCAACTGTCGGCGTTGAATTCCGCCTTAATTGATACTGGTGATCGTGCATCAGAATTTGCAGTGCGGCTTGCTGCGTTGGCTCAAGTTGGAGCTCTTCCCGAAGCCCTTGATGCGATTTCGAAATCTCTGGAAACTCAGTCTGATTCGCTTCAAACAGTTTCTGGAGCTCTACAGGATTATGAGACTGCTATGGAAGGTATTACCGACCATGTGCAGGATCACGAGAGCATGGTTTCCATTTATGATGATTTTGCCGAAGCCGTAAACAAAGGCCAAATCAACACGGAAGAAGCTCGCAATCAGATGGATCTACTGATTGGCAAAGTTGTTAGTCTTGATGAAGCTCGTCAGTGGGTAAAAGACAATGAGGGCCTTTTCAAGACGGGTACTGATGAAGATAATGTGGGACAAGACCTGACTGGGGCACTTAATACGCTTCATTCTAAATACAATCAACTTAGCGAAGATAAGAAATCTCTTGTCGACGGAATGATGAATGTAGACTGGGATACCGGTTCTATTCAAGTAGCCCAGCATGATGTTGTGACACTCGCGGATGCCTTCGGAATTTCTTCTGCTTCGATGCAGCAAGCACTTGATCTGATTTCTACTTACGGTGACTACGCCCCGAGAACGGTTTCTTCTGTTACTTCTGATATTAAAACGCTGAACGACAGCGTTTATAGTATGAAGCAAAAGATCTCAGAGGCAGATCAGGATACCACTAAGGCGTGGGACCATATGGGTGCGGGGGCTAAAACAGCTCTTGAATCTTTGACTGAAGGTATGGACATTGATATTACTTCGATGTCTGTTACGGAGATGGATGAACTTGTCGCCTCCATGAATAGCTTCAAGGCGAGTATCGGTGGTGAGACTCCAACTTTTGACTCTCTGAAAGCTTCTCTGGAAAGCGTCAAAACCGCAGCTGGAGATGCTGCGGCAGAGGTCACCAGATTGAGCGATGGCGGTTGGTCAATTGATGTATCTGACATTAGTGCATTTGCATCCAGTCTTGGAACGACTGAAGATAAGGCTCGGATTGTATTAAATACATTAGCTCAGATACGAGATGAAAATGGAAATCCAATTCAACTTACAATTGAAGGCAACACAGTCGACGCAGAGCAGAAAGCTAGTGCTATAGATGAAGCCCTTGCCCCTATTGAAAAAGAGCGTCATGTGAATGTAAACACCTCAGAAGCTAACAGCAAGATTCTTTATACTGTTGGACTTATGAGTGGTATTCATGACAAAACCGCGACTATTCGCGTAAACACTATTCAAACGACAAGGACTGAAGAGCAAACCAAGAAGGATGTTCACAGTCGGAGAACTGGAAACCAAGGTTACTCCGGCCGTGTTGGCAAGATGACCCAGTACGCTTCTGGCGGTAATGCTGTCGGCGGCAAAACACTTGTAGGTGAACTTGGTCCTGAGCAATGGATTTCTCGAGATGGTAAACATAGCAAGTTTGTCGGTCTTCACGGTATGGAAGTTATCGATACGAAGCCTGGCGACGCTATTGTTCCTGCTAATCTGACTGCCGGTTTGATGCATGGCGGTATCCCCCATCAAGCATATAATATTTGGGGTGGCGTTAACGCAAGCAATCCACTCAAAAATATGATCAAAGCAACCGGAGGAACATTCACTGATTATAAGTCATCGAATTCTAAGTCTCAAAATCCTTCCAATAGCAAAGCAACAACTGTCAAGGCTAATGTAACCGCAGATACTTCAAAGCTCGACGATGCAATGAAGGAGTCTCTGGACAAGATCAAAGAAGAAGTCGAGGACATCATCGACCAGCTCGAGCACAAGATTTACCTGCTTGAGGAGCAGCACGGCGATCCACTTCAGATTGTAGCTTATTATAAGCAGATTCAGGATGAAGCCAAGAAGGCCGCCGACAAGTTCCGTGCTCAAGGACAGAAAGATTCCTCGGAATACGTCCGGAACATGCAGAAGCAATGGTGGGAAGCACACGACAGTATTATCGAGACAATGAAGGATATGTACGACAAGATTACGTCGGAACATGAAAACGCCATCAAACTTCTCGAAAATCAACTCGACCGTGCGCTTGACACTGATAAGATTAACAAAGCATATCAGCGAACCGTTCGCTTAAAGGTTGACACTAAACAGCTGAACAGTGTCCAGTCCATCATGAAGGAAACTTCTACGGCTGCGGCCAACTCTCTTGTTAATCTTGGTCTCGGCTTTGGCTCTCTGGCAAGTGCCATGGCATCTGCTCAGCGTGTTATCAACTCGCTGTAGCCGGTAACGGTGGACATCATCTCTTCTTCTATCGACGGCGACGCGATCGAAGACTACATGAACCAGACCATCGAGCACTACCGCGCAATGCAGGAGAACATCCACAAGGAAGCAGACTACTACCGTTCGCAGGGTTATTCTGACCTTAGCGATGAAGTCAGCGAGCTTTCTGACAAGTGGTGGGAATACGAGGATGCCGTCAAAGACGTTAAGCAGAAGGTCGTAGACTATCTGTCTGATATTGTCGATAAGGCCAGCGAGTCGGTTGACGAAATCCAAGACGTTCTGAGTACCTTCAAGGATGCGGCGAAGGAATACTCAACAAATGGAGGTTTCATATCTGTAGACACCTTCCAAGAAATCGTGAAGCTGGGACCAGAGTATCTCGGCTATCTGCAGGATGAAAACGGCCTGCTGACCATCAACGAGGATGCAATCAACCGTGTTATCAAGGCGAAGACGGAGCAGATGGCTCTCGAGTCCGCGATGGCTTATGTTGAGCGCCTGCGTCTGGCTCTGCAGTCGGACTCCATTGAGGATTTGAACAAGCTGTTAACCGCAACGGCCGACCTGACCGAATGTCAGTGGGGTGCCGTCTACGCGCAGCTTGCAATGCTCGATCTGACGGATGACGGTTATGCCCAGGCACTCTACAACATCAACGCGCTCCGTAGCCTTGCGGATAACGCGATGAACGGAATAGGCCTTGACTTCGATGATTCCAAAGATTCTATCGACGACTTGTTCAAGTATGTCGAGGACATGATTAAGGACGAAATCGATAAGCAGGTTGACGCTCTTGAAGAGCTGAAGGACAAGTATTCCGAAATCATCGACCTCAAGAAAGAAAGCCTGCAGGCGTCCAAGGATGAGGCGGACTATCAGGATGAGGTTGCTGACAAGGTTAAGGAGATGGCGAAACTCCAAGAGAAGATCAACGCTCTTGCTCTGGATGACAGTCGTTCCTCTGTTGCAAAACGCAAGGAGCTTGAAGAGCAGCTTGCGGATGCGCAAAAGGAATTGTCTCAGACTCAGGCGGACGCAGCTTATGATAAGCAGACTGACAATCTGGATAAGATGCAGGAGGCTTACGAGAAGCAGAAGGACGCCGAAATCAAGAAACTGCAGGAGTCTATTTCTTCCGAGGAAAAACTTTATCAGTTAGCTCGCGAGCGAATCAAGAATGGTTGGGCGACTCTGTACGACGACCTGATTGATTATAATACTCGCGCGGGGAGCGTCATCAATGACGAGATCACTGCTGCATGGCAGAATGCTCAAAAGGCGATGGAGAAGTACAACGCTACTTACCTCGAGGTCTATGATAAGATTGGCAGCAACAGTTCTGGTTCCATTAGTGGTAGTTCCGGCAGTTCTAATGTTGTTGGCAACAAAAAGAACTACGGAGATGAAGCAAATCAGGCTGGAGCGGCGAAAATCGTCGAAAAGATGTACGCCAACAGCCAGGCTTGGTCTGGATCTACGGCTGCCCAGAAGGAAGCTTTGAATAAGAAAAACCAAGATTATGCTACTCAGCTGAATAGCAAGTATGGTCTCGGAGTAAGGTACGATTCGCATTCTGGTGTTTGGAAACTTCCGGACGGAACGAATATCTATGACAAATACCTTGGCGTATATCACACCGGCGGTGTTGTCGGCGATGCTTCCACTCTCCGTTAGGATGAAATGATAGCGATCCTTCAGAAGGGCGAAATCGTACTTGATGCGAAGAAGCAGAAGTCTCTCGACTCTCTGATGCGCATCGCTTCTGCCATCACGACCGGCATCAACTCGAAGTTCATCTCCCCTTCTGCTCACGTTCTGGATGGTATCAAGGCCGGTTACAACAGAGATGCTGTGCCGACCACGACGAACAATCAGGCCGTGAACATCAGCTTCGGCGACACGATCATCAACGGCGAGAAGGGCGACACGCTCAAGCAGCATGAAGCCATCAACCGCCGCATGGTTAACGACATCATCGATGTACTCAAGCTCAAGAAATAACAATTACCCGGCGCGGCGTTTTCACGCCGCGCCTTCTAGATAGGAGGTGTGAACCCTGTTTAACACCTATGAATTTACATTCGCGGGCATCTCGTCATCTCAGTATGGCCTTTACGTCTGCGACTTCGGAAACAACGAAAACGAAGACAACTCCTTTGGCTCTGAAGGAAAAATTGTCGAATCGCGCACGGTCAATCGTATCAAGCCAATCCATCAAGGCGTGAACTATCACGAGGAACCGCTCGAATTCAACCTTGTCTTTGGGACGGACGAACCTCTCGACCGTTTTGATCTGCAGGAAATTCAGCTCTGGCTGACAGGCTATCAAGACTATCAGTGGCTCTCGTTTGATCAGCCGGATATGGAGCCGTATATGTTCCGCTGCCTCGTGACTGAACTCAAGCCGCTTACTGTTGGCTGGGTTCCGCACGCATTTGAGGCGACAATCACCTGTGACTGTCCGTATGCTTATGGGCACACATTCCGCGAGGAATATGTAATCAGCGGTTCGAAAGACGTTGTTTTCCGCAACTTCTCTTCTGTTCGGGAATATCTCCGTCCTGAGCTGAAGATCACCGTGAACAGCGGCTCGACCGATTTCTCTATTGTCAACGAGGACGATAACGGCCGTGAGTTTAAGTTCACTGGCCTCCCTGCTGCGGGTTGTGAAATCACAATAAGCAACGAGGGTGGTATCATCACGGAGAAAGGCGGCGCGAATCTCTACGACAAGTTCAACATGAACTTCTTCCGACTGGTACGCGGCGCAAATCATCTCAAAATCACAGGCAACGCGACGCTGACGATCAGTGGCCGCATGCTTTATAACGTCGGTGCGTAAGGAGGGGCTGGAATGTATCTCGATTACAAGAAAATTCAGTTCGACAAATTCGGCCGGCCAGAAGTTCCAAACCTGATTCTTCAGACGAAGGACAGGCGAACCATCGGCATCATCCCGAACGCTATCAACCTCACGATTGACGTTAAGTTTAGCGAACCAAGCGAAATCTCGTTCGATCTCCCCTCTTCTTCTGATGGGATTCCGACGCCATTTTACGATCAGGTCGTCGGTCACAAGATTATCCGAACGGAGAACTATGGTGTTTTCCAACTCATGAAACCATCTATCAAGGGTGACGGATTAGAGGAAATTAAATCGGTTACCGGATACTCTATCGAGAAAGAGCTTGAGGGAAAGAAATTCTTTCTGGAGGAAGGCACGTTTAACTTCTGGAATCCGGCCGACCCAGACGATACGGTGCTCGGCCGAGCTCTTGAAGTCTGCCCGGGCTGGTCTGTTGGATATGTTGCTCCATCTCTGATTGGGCGATATCGAACCTTCGACCAGTACGACGACTATGCACTGACCTTTCTTTATAATAATGCGATGGAAACCTATCGCTGCGTTGTCGTGTTCGACCCGTACAAGCTGACGATTAGTGCATACGACGCGGACGACGAGGTCTCCACTCTTCCGATTTATCTCGGATTTGACAATCTGGTTGAGGAGCTTTCAGTTGACGAACTCACCGACGAGCTTGTAACTGCTATGAACCCGACCGGCGCGGATGATCTTGATATCCGTGCGGTTAACCCAATCGGCACAAACTGGATTTACGATATCTCCTACTTTATCTAGAACGGCGACATCGAACCAGAACTGGCCGCAAAGTGGAAGGAATGGCAGAAGAGCGTGCTGAACCGACAGGAATACTACAAAGGCCTTGTCGGCATGCAGGCTTCGGCGACCGCTCGTCTTTTAACAGAACAGGCAAAGCTCACTGATTTGAATGGAGAGAAAGACGACCTTACAAACCAGTAGTCGGTAACAGTTCAGGCACTCGCGCTTGAAGTAACTGACAACGGTAAGAAGGAACAGCAGGCGAAGCTTGACGAAATCAACGCCTCTCTGGATAAGAAAAAGGCGGAGATCAAAGCGCAGGAATCTGTTATCGCTGAGATTAAAGATGAACTCGACGCTAACAAAGAAGGCTCCTATCCTGCTCAGATTAAAGCAATAAACGAGGAATTGAAACTGACCAATGCGTTTACTGCAGAGGAATACGCAACACTTCAGCATTACTTCATCGAGCAGGATTTGTCTGACGAGACTTTTGTCGCCTCCGATGTTGACGCGGCCATCTCTGGTAATACGACGGTTCTGAAGGACTCCAAGTTGTCTATCGCTAACTCCAAACTGGCTCGCGTAGACTTCTCTGAAGTCAATAAGACCATGTACACGATTGCCGAGGGTAAAGTAACTTTGACGACCGCATCCGAACTGACCGCAGATATCATCCGCGGCACGCTCGAGTGCAAGCCGGACAACACCTGTATGCTCAGTCTTTACTGCGGAACGATCAAAGTCGGCGACAAAACAAATCCGAGCGGTCTTATCACGATCTCCGGCCAGTTTTCTAATCTCGTGACAGATGTTCATGATGTGGTCGATCAGGAGGTTACAACGCATGAAGGCACTTCCCTGTCCTTTACTCTGCCGGATGCCTCTTGCTACATGACCACGAACGTCTCAGATTATTAGAAATACTCTGTTCAGATGGAGCTTTACGACCATGCAGTCGAGACACTTTCCGAAGTCGCGACGCCGACTTACGAGTTCAGCGTAGACTCAGGCAACTTCATCTTTGCATAGGAGTTCCAGCCATTCCGAAAGGAGCTAGAGCTCGGCAAGGGTATTTATCTGCGCCTGCATAACGATGAGGTTATCACGCCTGTCCTGATTGAGTTCGAGCTCGACTTCGAGGATCGCGAAAAGCTGTCTCTCACCTTTTCAAACCGCTTTAAGCGACACGACAGTGTTCAGACGCTGAAGAAGATGATTGAGCAGAGCTATTCTTCGAGCCGAAGCTTTGACGCTGCGAAGTTCATTTACAATCAGACTTCCAATCAGGCGTCAAAGGTATCCGAGTTTATGAACAGTTCTTTGGACGCCGCGGCCAATACCATTCTGGGTGCGAAGAACCAATCTGTCCGTATCGACGGCGCGGGGCTTCACATCGGCGGAGACTCGAAATATCAAATCCGTATCGTTGACAGCATGATCTGTATGTCGGACGACGGCTTCAAGACTGCAAAGGTCGCGATCGGTCGCTTTGCTACGGAAGGCCTCGGCGAATACTGGGGCATCAATACAGACATCCTTGGCGGCAAGCTGCTTATCGGCAACAATCTTATAATCGAGGCCCCGAACGACCATGGCATCATGCAGTTCAAACTGGACAGCACCGGCGCGTGGCTTTACAATTCTCAATTCGTTCTGGCAAGCGATAAGGGTGGCAAGTTCTTTATCCATCCAGAGTACGGCATCGCGGCAGGTTCCGGCGAACTGTACACCACCGATGGCACGACTGTCAAACCATCGTTCATTGACGAGGACGGCAACATCATTTTTGACGACTCTGCGGGGATTAAAAATCTGAAGATCCCGAAGAACACGAACTTCTACATCGACGCGACGACCGGCCGTGCATATTTCCGAGGCAATGTTTACGCTGATAACGGCGTTTTTAACGGCACGGTTTATGCGACGGACGGCGAGTTCAGCGGTGAGCTGAAGGGTGCTAAAGGTACGTTTTCAGGAACCGTAAATGCCGGCACGATTTATGCTTCGAACATTGAAGCTCCGAAGATTAAAGGCGGCACAATTTCTGGAGAAATTAGCGCAGCTGATGACAATACTTGGCTCAAAGGGGTTGGGCTTGACATCAATAATGGGATGTTTAAGGTTGACTCACAAGGCAATGTCACTATCAAAAGCGGCAACATCAGTTGGGGAGCCGTAACCGGTACGGACGAGATCGATCAGAGAATCAACAATGCGCAAAGCACCGCGAATTCTGCGGCGAACGCCGCTTCAGACGCACAAGATGATGCAGATACAGCAAGAAGCAATGTCAAAAAGCTGGCAAACGGACAGACTATTTCAGGTGTGACTGGAACCTTTATCAGCGGTACTACCATCAAGTCTCCAAACATTGAAGGCAACAATATTATGGTTAATGGATACTTCCAGACGAAAGATGGAAGCAGTATAACCGGCTATATGGGCGCTATGCAAGGCACAGATGCCAATGGAAACACGACCTACGGTGTTGCTCTTAGCTCTGGATGTAGGAGCGGGACAATGACAGAACCTTATGTGATTGTTACCAGCGCCGGTGTTCGTCTGCAAGGGAGCGATGATACTTCTCTTTATGTTGCCGATGGCGGCGTGTATATTCAGAGAGGCTCGACTAATCAGAATTTATTCAGTATGACAACTACCGCTACGTTTGGTTAAGGGGTGATCGGTTATGGCTAGAATTTCTGTTGGTGATATTTATACTGATGGATTTGACGTATATCTCTCAGGCCTTGACTCTAGTAAAAAAGACGGATATCAATTCGATGACCGAACTGTAGAATGGTGTATCGGTAGTAAAACATATGGCTGGGGCGAGCCTCTCCCTGCTTTTGCGGATGAAGGAGGCTATTTCACATTTTCCGGATTAAGATCCGGCAGAACTTACTCCGTAACGGCTGTAGTTCATTTCACAGATCATCCGAGTTATGGCACTAAGTCGTTTACTAAAAGTATTACGACCGAAAAAGAGAAAGTTTATGTTGAACCGTGGAACTGGAATCAGTCAAACGGAGAAGCAAGTGCTTCTTAGACATCAAGAGCCCTAGATGCTCTTGTTGATCGAACTTCGACCCGTAATTTTTCATATCATGTATGGAACGATTTATGCAGTAAAGTGTCTGAACTTCGACAAGCGGCGGGTTATTCCGAATGGGATACCTATGCTTACGGAGATCTGGATGACGTTAAAATGTCCAGATCCGGAGAAAAATTAACCGCTGACCGTTTCAATTCATTACGAAACAATTTGAACGCAGTAAGAAATTGTGGAATACGCGCTGTGTCTCGAGGACAAATCGTTAAAGCGACTTACTTTACCACAATTACCAACACAATCAACGACGCGATTGATGATTTATAAGGAGACTAGAGAATGAACTCTCAGGAAATCATTTCAAACATTGCGCTCATCCATAACAAGCTCGCCGAGATTTCTGTTCGGGGCGACGATGTGCTTCGTATGGCTGACGCGCTTCAGACCTGCCGCAATCTTGTGGCGGTACTTTCATAGGCTGAACATGACGCAAGCGAGCAGGCCGCTGACTAAGCGGTCAGAAAGGCGGTGAACACATGTCTAACTGTCTTGAGTCACCATATAAACTGCCGACCGTCTCATTTGTAGGCGGCTCGACACAGGAACTTGCGTTTCACACGTACTTTGAAAACAATGGCCGGCCGCTGAGCATGAGTGGCTGCGTCGGGTATTTCTCTATTGTGGAATACCTCGACCGCTCCCTTCCTCTGCTCAGCAAAACCATGACGATCACCGAGAGCCCAGTTGACGCGACGGACAACATTCTTCGCGTGGAGCTAGAGCCATCCGACACAGTCGACATGGTCGGCAAATTCATTTATCAAGTTACCATTAAGGGTGATCACGGTGACGTTGACATCCCTTATCAAGGTATATTGTACGTAACGCAAAACATTGACAAAACTATTATTTAAGAAAGGGGAATTCTTACGAATACTAAGTATTTCTTGAACATCGTCGCGGGCAACGTTTTCCGCAGTAAAGAGGAGCCGGCAATTCCGGCAAAGTATTACCTCGGTCTGAGTACGACTGCTCCGGATCTGGACGGCCAGAACGTAACGGAGCCTGCTACGGATGCAGGCTATGCTCGTGTTGAGCTGACTACTCTGAGCGCACCAACGGATGGTCTCGTTACCAACCAGCAGGCCGTTAACTTCGAGGAGTCCACTAACAACTGGGGTACGGTTACGCACTTTGTTATCTTCGATGCAGCCGAAGCCAACACCGGCAACCTGCTGATGTATGGTGAGCTGACTACTCCGCGTACCGTAGAGACGGCGACCATTATGACCATTAAGGAGAATTATCTCAAGCTGTCGGTTCAGAACCCCGCCTAACTGTAAGATAAGGGGAACAACATGAAGGATTACAAACTTTATCTCAGGCGCGACCGAACGATTGACATCAATCTAATGACGAGGTCGCGGCTTACCGAGTGCAATCTCAACATATCCTCTATCCCCTTCCGCGAAATCATCGAAGCATACGACGCAATCATCGTAGACAGTCATATCGAAGATACCTATCTGCGCGGCTTCTTCAAGGTTGACGAAGGCATGGTTGTTCATTCAGAGATTGATCAGATCATTCGAAACATCATGGAGCGTGGCGAGTCTGCGCTTGTAATTGACAGCCGCGCCGACTTTAGCGCGACCAAAGATATTGATCTGGTGCAGGATGCCGTTCTTATTTCGTGCGGTACAACCGAGCTTCACGCGACCGGTTTTATGAAAGCCGACGACACGATTGTATTTTCTGTGCTCCCGCTCGAGACAGAACTGCGTTATTCGCTGGGCTCGGCGACCAACCTTTTAGAGTTTTCTGTTTCTGATGTCGATACGATCAAGCAGACCTTCCTGCAACCAGAAGTTTCGGTCGAGATTACCAATCTGCCGCTGGAATTCTTGCTCACGTATCATGTCGGAGCAGAGTCAACTCTAGAATTCAATTCTGAGGTTCTCAGCTTGTTTTACGACATTTTTGCTGAAGCAGAAACAGAAATGGCTGTTAACGCTTCCCTGTTGGATATTGAGGAGCATACATCTCTCGGAGCTGTCCAGAATGAGATTGAGCTACGGTCGAATATCACAGAAACTCCTCGGCTCGAAAAGAGAGGACAGGTCGACGGCCGGATTATCATTGAAGTCAGCGAGCAGTTTAAGAAAATCTGCAACCTTCAGACGTTCATCAATCCGATTGTATTCAGTGCAACGGCTCAGGCGATCATTCGCCGCTATCGTCTTCTGCAGGAAATGGATGACCTCGATGTGGCCACTTTTGATGACATGATGCTCGATGACGTTGACTACGTAACTATTTGAAAGGCGGTGTGAAATGAACCAAACTTCAAATTATGGCCTGTATGTCACGGACGACTCGACCACAAAGTTCAAGGAATGGCGTGAAAAGATGGCGTCCGAGGCCAATTCAAATATGACAAAAATCGACACTGCCCTTTCGGAGAAAGCTGAGCGTAGTAGGACAATCGAGATCACGCTCCTTGCTTCTGGCTGGACTGGCGAGGCCGTGCCATATCTTCAGACTATTACTGTCGAGGGGCTGACGGCTGATGCGAACGGTTCCATTTCGATTGCAAGCGGTGCAACCAGTGAACAGCGTGTTTCTGTTCGCAACGCTATGATTTCCATTGCTTCGCAGTCTGAGAACACGCTTATTCTGAACTGCGACGGGAAGAAGCCTGCGGTGGACATCCCCGCCGTGGTTACGATTCTGGGATAAGGAGGAACAAAATGCCTATTATTTCGAACTTTCCGATGGGCGGCAATACCGATGAAATCGAACAGCTTATCGGAGAGCATAACAAAAGCGCGGAAGCGCATAAAGAACAATTTGATAAACAGAAGGAATACACAGACGCGGCGCGAACCATCACGCGAACTGTTACCCTGACGGCAGCCGGCTGGACTGACAAAGCTCAGACTGTAACCTGCAAGGGTGTTGCGGCCGACGAAGCTAAGCAGCAGATTATCGTTATGCCTGCGAGCAAGGATGAGTCTGTTTGGGGCGCTGCTGCTGTAAGATGTGTTTCGCAGGGTGAAAATTCACTGAATTTCACCTGTTCGACTGTCCCGACTGAAGATATTTCGGTTTACGTTAATATTACTCAGACCGCATATCAGCTTGACGTAACGTGGGACATCTCTAAGGAGTATCCGTTCGGGGATATTACTCCGGCAGAGATGAGAGCAAAGATTGAGGCTGCATCGGCGGATGATTTGTCTGTTCACATTGCCGACAAGAATAATCCACATGGGGTTACAAAGGAACAGCTCGGCGCGGCTTCAGCAGAAGATCTGACTGCACACACGGGGAATCAGAATAATCCTCATGGTGTTACCGCTGCTCAGATCGGAGCGGCGACGACGACTGAATTGTCGAATGCTGTTGAATAGGTTGTCCCCAAGACCCGCAAGATCAACGATCTTGACCTCTCTGCTGACCGCACTCTGACCGGCGAGAACATCGCGGTCTCGACCACTGACTCCACTCCGATTTCTGGCGCGGTAAAATACCGCACAAACCCGAATTTGCTGGACAACTGGTACTTCGGCAGACCAGTGAACCAGAGGGGGCAGACGGAGTATGCGGGTAACGCTACATACTCGATTGACCGATGGTGGACGCAATACGAAACGCCGCTTAGCGTTGTTGACGGCGGTATAAAAATTGGCGGCAAATGGGATGTGCAGCAATACTTCGAAAACACTTTAC
>ERZ838118.811-NODE-811-length-41839-cov-32.516537_pt1 | contig 41839 bp, 38 predicted proteins | sample MGYA00519863_ERZ838118 | MGnify/ENA primary metagenome ERZ838118 (study PRJEB31850, sample SAMEA3708827) | human gut metagenome | biome: human gut; feature: human-associated habitat; material: faeces | place: China | collected 2014 ...
GAAACAAATCTAATTCCATCGGTTTTGCATCTGCTTTCGTGCTTGTTCCAAAAACGGCTCCGCTTCCAAGATAATCTGCTCCTGCAGCTTCTGCTGCCTTCGCCTGCTCTATCGTCTTTGCTGTCACGCCGATGATCTTATCTGCTCCAAGAAGCGCTCTTGCATTTTTTATCTCCATATCAGACTGTCCGATATGAACTTCGTCTGCATGGATTTTTTTTGCAAGTTCCACGTTGTCATTGATGATAAGCGGTACGTTATAATGATGACAAAGTTCTAATAACTCCTGTCCTTCTTTCTCAAAAGCAGCCTCATCAAGAGTTTTCTCCCGAAGCTGCACTAAGGTCACGCCGCCTTTTAATGCTTTCTCTACCTGCTCATACAGTGTCTCGCTGCCAAGCCAGCTGCGGTCTGTGACAGCGTATAATTTTAACTGTTCTCTTGTGATGTTCATGCTGTTTGCCTTCTTCATATTAAAAAATGCAGGAACCCAACCAAAGATTCCTGCACACAAAAAACACACACTTGTGATCCATTATCTCCCTACGTTGGCATTATCCAAATCAGGTTCTGGGTTAAAGCATCCGCTTACTCTCAGCCCGCCTGTGCGAGCACCCCGTTTTTTTTATCATCCTGCCGGCTGCATCACTGATTGCCGCCATATGACATATCCTTTTCAGTTATCCACACCATTCATGTGATGATGTGTTGTTTTCAACAACAATTTCATTATACACACGCACAAAAGAAATGCAAGCGCTATTTTCTATCAGCCTGACTGTTTTATTCATCCGGCAAATACATATATCATCCACACATCTTAATCAAACGGAAGTTCTTCATCCTCCCAGTCATCTTCGTCACTGCCTAACCATTCTTCTTCAATCATTCTGTCCACATAAACTTCGTATTCTTTTAACACTTTATCTAACTGTTTCTTTTTGGTTTTGTCCCCGATTGCCCCATAATACTTTGATGCGGCACGGAACATAATTTCATTTTCTTCAAGACATTCTGATTCGTCTATGATGAACTGATGAATCAGTTTTTCTGCTGCTTCATATTCTTTTGCCCCGATCAATGCATAGACATAAGCTGTCGCTGCCATAATATTCTCCAGTTCCTTTTCAAACCATTTGCAGCAGAAGGATACTGCTTCTTTATTTCTTCCAAGAGCCTCTAACACAGAACTTTTTCTGAATTTCAGATCAGAGCCTGTGTAGTCTGGCCATGAAAACAAACTCAGCAAAGTATCACACATCATAAGCAATACATCATACTGTTCCCGCATATCAATTTCATCCAGACAATCCTCAATCCATTCTGAAATATCATATTGATAATCTGTCGCTTCATCCAGCATATAAACTTCCTGAAAACAGTTCGGTTCTTTCTGTCTTTCTTCTCTGACAATCTCCATCAAAAGTTCAAATGCTTTTTCCCAACAGATTCCATCCTTATCGGATCCAATCATATCCATGTAACATTGATCTGTTAGTTTTTCAAATTGTTTCCATTTTTTGTTTTTCATTCGTTGTCACTCCTATTCTTATAATCTTGATTTCTCATTAGTTTTCTTCTAAATCAAACCTACTCACTATAAAACAACTGTTTTGGACTCTTTGGCTTCTCAGGATTTGTCATTTTAATCTTTCCAATTGCTACCAACGGCATAACATGTGTCTGAATAGCATAAGTAACAGAAGATAGTCCCAGATATTCACATATTTCTTTTCTTGTACGTGGTGTTCTACAGAATACCAAAAGATTGTTTGCTTCTTCTGGTTCTGGCTCCTCTTTACTGATATTTCCTGCCTTATAAAATGTCACTGTAAAACTGCCTCTCTCGTCTGCGAACTCCGGTTCTCTAAGATGAAACTTTTCCATTTCTCTGCGAATTGTCGGTATTCCGGAATATCTATTTTCTGTAATACGTAATGTTTCTAATGCTAACGCCAATACAGGATTTCTCGTATCCGGCTGCATTTTACCCAACTGGTCAACTTTTATTCTTCCGTATATACCTCCTGGATTTTTTATCTCCATTCTGTCTTCATACATGATAATTTGTATCGGCATACCCTCTGTATGTATGCTATAATCGCGATGCACCAATGCGTTAACAATTGCCTCCCTGACTGCAGTAATAGGATAATCTGTCCGATCCTCGCGCACTCCAGTTTCTGGATTAATAATTGTTTTATTCTTCATATTCCTTTTTACAAAACTAATTGCCTCATCAAGCATCTCTGAAATATTGCCTTCAATTCGTTGATTGTCTAAAAATCTCTCTCCTGAATCGCCAATGCATCCAATCTCTGTTCCTGGTACAGCAATTGCAGTAATGCACAGCTGTGGAAAATACGCTTGCGGATATGGACTAAAAATCATCGTTGCACTCAATGTTATCTCATTATTTCTAGTCACACTCATCAACTCATAAATACTTTCGTCATCCATGTTCGATAAATTGGGTTTTCCGCTTTTAAGTAAGTCAATATATAATGCTAACTTTTCTTTATTTAGCGACGATAATGTTGCCCTTTGCACTCCGCGAATATCATCTTGGTACTTCTTTCTGTACGCTTCGTAACTATAAACCTCATATTCTGTCATTGGTTCATCACTATCGCCCACACGCGTATAAGAGCCTTTCAAACGTCCTTTTCCTTTATAAAACACTGGTCTATCCGTCAAATCAACGCCCGGGATTTCAGCTGAAACAAAAGCCTTTCCATCTTTTTGTGCAACAGTCAATAACGGCCTGACAATCGGCTCCATTTGCAGGCATTGTTCATTTATCTTTTTTTGTATGTCCTGTGGGTCATAAACTCCTACTTCTTTATAATCCTGCTTTTCATTAATTCCGAAAATAATGATTCCGCCCTCATCCTGATTTGAAAAACTGGACAAAGAATCATACAAATGCTGTGGGCATCCTTTTTCTGCACTTTTTAATTCAAGAATATTTGATTCCGATTTCATTCTTTGAATCATTTCAAGTTTTCCGATTAATTCTTCCTCTGTCATTTAACTTCCTCCATTTCTTTCTATTCTATCATCCTCTTTACTTATATGCAACGATCTCAAATAATATTCTTAATCTCAAAAACGAACTCAAATTATATTCTTAAAATTTAAGTTCCTTTTATTTTTTAAAATATTATCTTAAAACAAAGTCAAATTTGGACATCATTTTTTCAGTTGTCATTTCATTTCATCTATTATATTTTACCTTTTCTATTATCTTTTTCAAATATATAGTTTTCCTGTATTTACTTCTATCATTAGCTTGTACACACTAAAAACGTGCATTGTAAAACACAAAAAAAGACCGCCCGGAAATCCATACGCCTCCCGAATGATCTTTTTTCTACCTTTCTCTCAATGCTGACACTTCCTGTGTGGTGCATAATCATGAAATGATTGTTTGTTTCAAATTAATACGTACAACGCATACGTTTTTTACCCATGCATATGTAAATACTTTTCTTTCGTCGCCAGCCCTCCGCGGATATGACGCTCGGATTTATTGACATCCAATACTTTTCTTGTCTCTGCTGCCAGAGATGCATTGATTTTTTCCAGACGTTCTGTAACATCCTTATGTACCGTTGATTTCGATATCCCAAAATGCTTTGCTGCCTGTCTTACCGTCGTGTTGTTGTCGATAATATATCTTGCTATCTCAATTGCTCTTTCCTCAATATAACCTTTCAAAAAAATTCCCCTGCAATACTTGTTTTTACATTGTATGCAGGGGAATCCTTTTTATTATTCAATTTTTAAATTAACGCGGTTCCTTTCCCTTTAGCATACGCTTATTTTCATACATATGCGTATCTGCCCTCTTTCTTGTATCCACAAAACTCTGATCCACATTGTCATCATAGAACGCATAGCCGCAGGCGATCTCCACTTCCACTGAATGATCTGTTCCTTTGTATTGCTTCTGAAGCTCTTTCAGTCTGTCCATTGCTCCTTCTATGCTATTTTCCTTTGCATCCGGCATGATCACACAGAATTCATCTCCACCAATACGATATACTGTATTCTCCTGTGAAAATGCATTTGTGATCATCTCCGATGCCTTTTTCAGGTAGGTATCGCCTGCCTCATGGCCATACCGGTCATTACACTTTTTCAGGTTATTCAGATCTAACATGACAATGGCGGTCTTGTCCGGATGCTGATTGTCTCTCTCCCATTCATCATAGGCATTCCTGCTGTAAAGTCCGGTCAAAATATCCTTCAATGCCAGTTCTTTATAGATGGCAGCTTTCTGTCCTTCATGAAGTTTTTCCATGGAATCTGATGCTGCAAGCCATGCCAGCAGACAGATATAAACAAGGAATCCTGTTCTTCCCAGAATATCCACAACAGTTGAAATAACATAAAAAAATATAATATCTGCAGCAAATGCAGCAAAAAGAATGATAATTCCCACAATATTCGTCTTTGCAATCCTATCCATGCCGTGCTTCTTCACGTAATGAACCAATGCATATCCCAGATATAGGATATCCATAGCCATTAATATATGGGTAAATGTTACAGCATTCCGAAATTCAAGTACTCCTGTCATATGGAGCAGAACGCATGCCGCCATATTCAAAACACTTAAAAATGTGATTGATCCGGCAGCCCATTTATCTTCCGGCATTAAAAAACCCTGCACAAACATCGCAAAAGGTGCAGGCATAAGCATGATCAAAATATACCCAAGATTAGAACCTGCCACTGTATTTTTGACCAGAAGCGCCATCAGCACCGTCTCATTCAAAGACCATGCGCCCATCAGCACTGCAAATAATCCAAAATACAAAACATAGTTTTCAATGCGTATCCCTTTATTGCCAATGATAAAATACATGATCAGAAATATACCGATTGCCAGTTCCAGCAGACACACACACGCACCTATAGCAGAATTGCGTATGAGATACAGCACCTCATCGACTGCCTCGCCGATATAAAAAGACAGGGTCTCGCCGCCCACTCTCCGGTATGCAGCATGTGTCCTCACAATGACCTGCCCACAACCCGGCTCGATCTCCAGAAAATTCCAGACAGACCCGGGTGTTGTACCAAAAATCCCCGGCACCGGCTTCAGATTATAAATCAGCTCGCCATCTTCATACACTTCAATACCAAGATGGATTGAATAAAAAGCAAGACATATATTTTTCCCCGTAAACTGCTCTCCTGAGAAAATGTATTCTTTTGTCATTTCATCTACCTGTGTAATGCTTTGGGGCGTGATCTGCTGATGTCCTGCGATCTCCCCCTTCCGGAAATGTATTTCATTTGTTGCAAACAGAAAACTGCCGACAACAAACAGCACGCCCAGAAGTGTTACGATATAGTAGGAACCTGATAATATTTTTTTCATTTACACCTCCGTATTGGCAGCCCTGCAAAACTGTTTCATTGTATTTTCTACTTTTCTTTCTTTCCAAACAGGGATGACCAGAAACTCTTCCGCTGTTCCTTCTGCCGCTGTTCTTCCAAAGCCTCTAATTCTTCTTCTGACTGATAACCTGGCAAAATATCATCTGCAAAACTTCTTCCCTGCAGATTCTCCATATGATCGATGCGCAGGCACATTTCTTTTGTTGCCTCCATCATGTACACCATCATTTTTTTGACATTCAGATAAAGTTTATCCGCATTATGCCTGATCTGATCCGGATTTTCCTCCATAAAAACACATTCATCGCCCCACACGCGAAGCCACTCCAGACGATCTCTCTGCTCTTTGCGCACAACACTTAAAAAACGGCTGACCATGGCATTATGATCATCATCTCCTGTATAACAGAGATAATCTTCCAGCGTAGCACTCTCCGGAAAATGGATCTCATAATAGCCATTATAAATACGGCAGATCTTTTCCGTTGCCCTGCGCAGCATCATGCCACATCTCTGTGGTTTTGTCCAATATAATTCCTCTGCTTTTTCCAAATTTTGATACAATGAATCATATAGCTGTCTCAAGTCATCTGTAGAAGGCTCTGCCTCTTTTATGTAATCAAAGTTCACATCCGTATCCTGCCTCTCATTTATCTATTCTGGCTTCCCTGTGTTTCAACCATTCCATTTTATCAAGCTAACATCGGTGTAAAGTCTTCGGTATCTCCGCAGAAAAATCCGCCGGTTTTATCCATGATCCTGCGCATGACCTTTTTTGCCTCCTCATAAGTTTCCGGCTTAAAGGTCACTAGGAAAACCGTTTTCACCTGATGTTCTGCTGCAAAAGAAGCCGTAAGCTCGTCTTTTGGATGGATCTGTGCTGTCTCGATATCTACAGAAGCTCCATCTGACATTCCAATCTCAAGAACTCCGGCATCTTCCCAGATTTCCAATTCATAGCCATCCTGTTCCCCAAATGCTTCATATATCTGTCTTACACCGATTTCCTGTGGTGTCATATAAAGCCAGTCTCCCGGAACTTTTATTACCTCAGATGCTTTCTTTGCTTTTCCGACGGATTTCTTTTTTGACTGTTCTGTTCCCTTTTTTTCTGATAGTTTCATGCTCTCTCTCCTGAATGATATTCTTACGCCAGAATTCTCTCTCGTAATTTTACATACGATATGCTACACTGATTATAGCCGAAATTTGAAAGGTATTCTATAGATTTATGAAAATTTTGATATTATCCTGTGATACGGGTGAAGGACACAACAGTGCCGGAAGAGCTGTAAAGGAGGCCGCCGAATCAAAAGGGCATACAGTAGAAATGATGGATATGTTTCTTTTATCCGGGAAACGCACCTCCCATGCCGTTGCCGGAGCGTATGTTGGCATAGTAAAACATATTCCATTCTTTTTTGGATTTATTTATAAAGCAGGAATGCTGATCTCAAGTTCCAGACGGAAATCTCCCGTCTATTTTGCCAACGCCTTATTGGGAAAAAAATTAGCCTCCTATATTGACGGACATGATTTTGACATTGTTCTCACTCCGCACCTTTATCCTGCGGAGACAATGACTTACATGAAAAAGAAAAAACTTTTGCATATGCCGGCAGTTGCGGTTGGAACAGACTACACCTGTATTCCATTCTGGGAGGAGACAAATCTCGATTATTATGTGATTCCACACGAGGATCTGATCCCGGAGTATGTAAAACGCGGCGTTCCGGAAGAGAAACTGCTTCCCTATGGCATTCCGGTGCGGCAGGATTTCTGCAGAAATCTGTCTAAGGAAGCTGCAAGAAAAAAACTGCACCTCCCGATGGATGTTCCGATGTTTCTCGTCATGAGCGGAAGTATGGGATTTGGAAAACTGGCTGTTTTTGCGGCTGAATTAGCCCTCCGCTGCCGGAACGGAGAACACATTGTGATCATCTGTGGAAATAATGCAAAGATTGAGCGCATTTTGCGGAAAGAATTTCATTTTAACAAACGGGTTCATATTATCGGATATACCAATCATGTATCCCTTTTTATGGATGCCTGCGATGTCATTTACACAAAGCCGGGCGGCCTTACCTCAACAGAATCTCTTGTAAAAAATATTCCGATCGTCCACACGGCTCCGATTCCTGGATGCGAAACTGCAAACCTGCAGTTTTTTGCTGCAAGACATCTCTCTGTCTCATCGAAGCATCTTGCAAAGCAGGTACAGCTTGGCAAAGCACTGATTGAAAATGATTCGCTGCGTGAACAGATGTCAGAGGCACAGCGCAGAGAACGTAAGCCTGAAGCCGCCATGCAGATTGTCAGTCTGTTAGAACGGCTTGTTTCTCATGAATAGAAAGGATTTTTTATGTTATATCTCTTTTTTACGCTTCTTGGATTCGTCCTTGGAAGCACATTGTTTGCTTATTGGGTGCCAAAAATCATCCGGCACGTTGATATCCGGGAACTTCCGGCAGACCACAATCCGGGCGTTGCCAATGCCTTTATGTACGGCGGATTTTTCTGTGGGCTGCTCTCCCTTATTTTAGAGCTGGCAAAGGGATTTGTTCCGGTATTTCTCGGGCAGTGCTTTTTAGATACTCACTCGCTGCTTTTTATTCCGGTGCTCATCGCCCCGGTATTCGGACACGCATTTCCATTTTTTCAAAAAGAAAAAGGCGGCAAAGCAATTACCGCCTCCTTTGGAGTCCTGCTCGGTCTGTTTCCGGAGATGCGTCCGGCAGTGTACCTTGCTTTTTTCTTTATTTTCTTTTCCCTGATCGTTGTGGTCAGCCCGCATTCTTTCCGGTCCGTCGTGACTTTTGGGCTGTTTGCATTATGCGTGCTGTTTACCGTAAAAGTTCCATCCATCCAGATTGGAAGCTTTCTGATCGCTGCGGTCGTGATCTACCGGCATTTTATCAAATACCTCGGCGAGCCGCTCCACATACAGCTTTTCAAACATACAGCATAGCCTCACGGCTATGCTGCTTTTTTCTTCTCCATACTATTCAGCTTACCAGCACAGAACCTCATGTCCGTCCTCCGTCACAAGCACCATGATCTCCCACTGTGCGGATGGAAGTCCATCATCTGTATACACTTCCCAGTCATTATCGGAATCAACATAGATATCCGGCTGTCCCATGTTCACCATCGGCTCAATCGTAAAAATCATACCAGGAACCATCAGCATTTCCTGTCCACGTCTGGAATTATATCCTACCCACGGCTCCTCATGGAACTCAAGGCCTACACCATGTCCGCCAATTTCACGGACAACCGTGTATCCATTGGAAAACGCATGGTCATGGACTGCCTGCCCCATGTCACCTAAAAAGCCCCATGGTTTTACTTCTTTTAATCCAAGTTCGACACATTCTTTGGTCACCTGAACAAGCTTTTTCTTCTCAGGGCTGACCTCACCGATACAGAACATTCTCGAAGAATCAGAGAAATATCCGTTTAAAATGGTAGAGCAGTCGACATTGATAATATCCCCTGCCTTTAGGATCACATCCTTGGAAGGAAAACCGTGGCACACCTGATCATTCACAGAGGTACACACAGAAAATGGATATCCTTCATAGTTGAGTGGCGCCGGGATTCCGCCCATGCTTTTTGTCATATCATAAACAATTTTATCAATCTCTGCCGTATTCATACCCTCATGGATATTTTTCTCAATGTAATCAAGCACTGCAATGTTAATTTTACAGCTCTCTTTAATGCCTGCGATCTGCTCTGCATTTTTAATAATGTTACGCTGCGGCACGATATGTCCCTGTGACGCATATCTTGCGATCTTCTCATCAAATGCTTCATGGCATGCCTTGTACTTTCTGCCACTTCCACACCAGCATGGATCATTTCTTCCAATTTTTACTGACATAATTTTTCTCTTTTCTACTTTCTAATTATCAAGCGTGACAGAGCCAAAATCCACTCTGTCCCATACTTTTTCATTCACACTGTATTTGTGTTCCGACAAAAGTGCCTCATAGGCTTCCCCATTAAAATTATACGCCTCGTACTCTTTTTGGTTCATCTCTGCATAAATACTCTGATATTTGTCAGCCAGTGCTATTTTCTCCATTTCAGAATCCAGTTCTTCCTCTGAAATCCCCAATTGTTCTCTCTGCCAGTCTGTAAGATCAGACCAGAAATCACTCTCATCATTTTCAAGATATTCCTGCTCCGTAACGTCCAGCTTCATGCCCTCTGCCACAGCCATCTGATAAAAAATCTCATCATGCACAGCCATATCCAATGCTGCCTGTTTTGCAGTAAGCTTCACAAACTGCCCGTCTGTATAAACATTCCAGTACTGTCTTGGATTGTCCGGGTTATAGAGTATCGCCTGTTCCTGAACTGTTTTTTCCTCATAAGCTACATAAAATGCGATATCTTTCAAAGTCAATGATACATCATCCACGGTAACCGCAGTCTTATCTAACGCCTCATTGTAAACCAGATATTCCTTCTTCTCTTTCGACTGGAAAGAAAACGCTATGACAACAATCAAAATGAGTACAAGAATGATTGTAAAACGTATTCGCTTCTCCATATTATCGCCGCGCCCTTCTGTATGGTGCTTACTGACAAAGTTTTGCAACTACCTGATTGATCACGCTTCCTTCTGCCTTGCCTTTTAATTCAGGCATCACATTTTTCATGATCATTCCTTTGTTCTTGCCCGCAACGATATCTGCAAATTTCTCAGTGATAAATGCTTCCACTTCCTCTGCGGACATCATTTTTGGTGCATATTCCTGATAAATATCGTATCTTGCCTGATATTCTTCCTTCAAATCTGTTCTCTCTGCAGGGCATGTATCAATCTGCTCTTTTACGGATTTGATTTCTTTTAAAATGACACGGTCGACGATCTCCTCGCTGATGTTGTCTCTGCATCCCTCATCAATGGCTACTTTCTTCGCTGCGGATACCAATGCGGAAATCGCATCTTTACGAACTTTATCTCTTGCCTTCATGGCTGCTATCATATCTTTTTGTAACTGTTCAAACTGCATAATATTTCTCCTTCTTTCTATTGTCAGCATCCGATAGCTGCGAATCTCTTGTCCGTTTATTTATAAGTTTCGCAATTATCCAACTGTTAGTATAGACAAACTCTGCAAGATATTATATCACTTTTTCCAGAAAGTTACAATTCCTTTATAACACCCGTCGTATCGTCAGGATCGTACGATACGTCGCACTTCCGTAACAGATTCCGTTTGTCGGGCTGGAAGCATGCACGATCCTTCCATTTCCCATATAGATTGCAACATGTCCCGGATAGCAGATGATATCTCCCGGCTGTGCGCAGTCATAGCTTACTGCCTGTCCGCAGCTCTGCATGGAATAAGAGTTTCTCGGAAGTGAGATTCCATACTGTCCGAAACATGCCATGACAAAATAAGAACAGTCGGCTCCCTCCGTCAGACTGTTACCACCGTACACATATGGATAACCGACATACTGGCTCGCAAATGCCACCACATCACTTCCACTGATATTTGTAGTATGTGCAGGGTTTAAACCTGAAGATGTTAAACCGGTTCCTGAACCTGACGCTGAACCCGAATCTGACGTATTTGTGTCACTGCTTGTTGTGTTTGACTGATTTCCTGCATTTTGCTGCTGTTGTTGCTGTGCTGCCCGCCTTGCGGCTGCCTCCTCCGCAGCCTGACGCGCCTGCTCATTTGCAATGATCTGGTTCTGCTGTTTGATCGTATCTGCATACTGACTTGCAAGACTTTTTGCGCTTGCAAGCTGGGCGTCAAAATCGTCCATCGCAGCGCTTTTTTCCGCGATCAAAGCCTGTAAAGAAGATGCCTGATCCTCGTAACTGATCTTTAACTCTTCCATCTCTGCCAGCTGTGCATCTAACTGATCCTTCAGATCTGCCACCTGCTGTACGGTCTCCTGATAAGCGTTAAGCTGCTTTCTGTCGTAATCATACACTTCTGACACATATTCCACACGGTTTAAAAGATCGGTGATGCTCGTTGCTCCCATCATCGCTTCCCAGTAATTGCTGTCACCGTTTTCATACATATACCGGATTCGCGTTTTCATCGCATTATATTGCGTCTGCTCTTTCTCCTGTGCGACTTCAAGATCCGCATTCGCCTGATCGATCTCCCCCTGCTTTGCATCTATATCGTTTTCCAGAAGATCCATATCTGTGAGCAGTGCCATGAGCTGGTCATCATAAGCGTCCATCTCCTCCTGAAGATCACTCTGTGCCGCCTGGATCTCATCAATCTGGCTGTTCAGGTTATCCAACTCCTGCTGTGCTTCGTTTTTCTTATTTTTTGCATCGTTGATAACGGACGCATGAACTGAGTATATGCCTCCAATGCCAAGCACGCATGCCATAACTGCCGCTATGATCTGCTTTTTTATCTTTAATTTTTTCATCGCTCGTAAAAATTTCATAAAAGCGTTAATCTCCTTGTGTGAAAATAAATGAACGATAATTGTGTAACTCCTCTTACCTTTATTTCAAATTGTTCAAAATCAACAAAAACATTCAAGACACGCTCTCCAGTATTTTCTCAAGCTTTTGTTGATTTTTCACAATTCAATTTACGTTATGATGAGTTACACAATTATCTGATATTCTATCTACAATGTCGTACCTATTTTAACACATTTTTCTATATAGTGGATAGCATTTCCATAATTTTACAAGGAGATAAAAGCTAAATAAATGCCTACCGGGAAGAAGTAACGCACGAATTTCAGAGCCGGGATGTAGGCTGCAATATCCACAAGAACCGGGCAGAACACCAGATTTATCAACACAAGCAGGAACATGTGGGATGTAAAACTGGTCAGATTTTGTATCCATTTTCCAACGATCCATATCCACACGATACAGGCTGCCAGTAACAATAGCATGGCACTGATCTCCCGAAGGAGTCCGCGGCTCTCCCTGGAACAAAGCAGTAACACCAAGCCAGCCACCGCCGGAACGGTTCCCGCTGCGAGAAGTCCCATCATCTGAAATCCTTGGCCAAGTGGCGCCGGAAGTGCCAGATATGGTTTTCCACTGCCTGCTTCAAAGCGTCGTCCGTATTCCACAAATAAGTTCAAAAATAGAAACAATGCCACAAGTCCGTGAAGTGGAAATACCTGTTTTTCTTTCTCTGTCGTCTCCACCGCCTCTGTCTGCTCCACATTAACCTGAAAAACTTCGTTTCCTTTGAGATATTTTTCATAATTGGCAAGCAGAACATCACATGCTGCTTTTGCATCATCTCCAAACAACTGCTCTGTCCTTGCGCTCAGCATCTGTGCTCCATACACCTCAAACAGCGCCGCATAAAATGTCTCACGCGCTACCTCGCCCTTCGTGGTAAGCGGTGTACAGAGATACGACACACTGTTTTTTAACTTTTCATGCTCAAATTTTTTTTCAAAATTGTTGGAAAAATAAAAACCACACTCCAGTTTTCCTGCAATGACGTCCTCCTGCAGTGCCTCTTTGCTGCCATACATCACAAAGGAAAAAAGGCTTTCACGCTGTGTCAGATGTTGCAGCACTTCTTTTCCGTGCGCTCCGTCTGTTTCCACGATTCCAACGGTCACATTGTCAGACTGCGGCATGGAGATCTGTCCGGCAAACCAGACCACAAAAAACATGGACGCTAATAACAGCAGGCTTGTCCCACGTTTCAGCCACGCTTTCAACTGTAAAAAATACCAATGAAAAAATGCTGATCTTCCACCCCCTCCGATGGTCAGGCGTCCGCCTTTTTTATGTTCCCTCCGTTCTGCGTTTCCAAAATTTCCTGCCGCTTTTGCCCATAGCACGCTAGCTGCAAAAAACACAGCAAACATGAGGATCAGCTGCCTTGTCTCCTGCCCTTTGATTCCGAAAAACAGTAATTTCAGATAATAGCTGTCCCAAAAGGTCAGTGGAAAAAAGGTTCCGATTTTTCCAAAAAGTTCCGGCAGATATGCAGTAGGGATCACAACACCGGAAGCCATGATCTGAAAAACATTGACCGCAAGCAGCACGATCGTTCCTCTGGTACTCTCTCCCGAAATCGTATAGATCAGTTGAAAATACGCAGCGATCACCGCTGCAAGAAGCAGTGTTCCGGACAGCACTTCCCGGTCAAACCACAGAAAAGACAGATGCAGCTTCCCTGATACCAGACAGCCTGTGGCATACACCAGAATTCCCACAAGCCACAGCGGAACGGTCATCAGTAACACTTTGATCAATGCATTTTTTTCTTCGCCGATACCGTAAATTCTGATTTTTTCCTCCACAGCACGGCTCTGCTTCTGATACAGATAACCGTAATTGACACCCATCATCAGAAGGAGAAGCAGTACAGCCGCAGAAAAATAGTATTGATAGAGGTCTGCTTTTCCAAGCGAAGAATACACATTTTTCTGGAAAACCGAAGTGCGGTCGAATGCCTCGTAAATATAAAGCCCGGAGATCACATCCCCGATCTGATCCCTTGAGATCTCCGTCTGATGAATCTGCGCAGTATCGTAGGCAGCATAGACACCAGCCTCCGCCGTCCGTAGCAGAGAGACGCCGTCCGTCACAAGTTCACCGAACACTCTCGTGTTTAACGGAGCATTTTCCGGGAAATAAATGGTTGCCGGTGTATTTTTCCCGGAATCCACATCCTCGTAAAACTGCTTCGGAAGTGAGAGCACCGCATCTAAAGTACCTTCTTCCAGCGATGCCATCGCTTCTCCCTGATCCAGATATTGAAAGTGGCAGACACTTTTCACGCTGTCCATCGCAGAGATAAACTGCGCCACCATCTTCGTCTGTGCCTCATCCTCAGGGATCACAACGCCAATCTCTGCCGTCTGGAACACACCTGCATCCTTCATAACGAGACTGACCGCAAGCACTCCGCCTGCGATCAGTAATAACATCACTATAAACTTTACCATGCTTTTTCTCGACGCTATCAGGCTTTTTTTACCCTCAAGTGACAGATATCGAAGAAAAAATCTCATGAATTAAAATCCACCTAACATTGCTGCAAAGATTTCATGAAGAAGATCCTGCCATTCCTCTTCAGTTGCATTTCCAAGGTCAAAGACATCGCCGGAAACTTCCTCAAACTGGGCACCTTTTTCCCATGTGATACTTCCGCTCACATCTTCAGAATCATTTCCGAGATCATCAATGGTAATGACCATCCTGTTCTTATCGACTGCAAGATTTCCTGCAAAATCATAAGATTCCTCATCATATTTTGCTTCCATTGCGATGTCTCCGCTGTCACTGTCATACGTGAACTTTACGGTATCGTTTTCCTCTGCGGTCATCATGATCGTCTCGACACTGCCCTCGTTACTGCCCTGAACCTCGATCACTTTTTCTCCGTCTGCAAGGATAAGCATGTTCTGCGTTCTCCTGTCCCCGCCGAGGAACTGGATTTCAAATGAGACATCATTTTCCGGTATGATATCAATGGCTGCATACTGACCTTTGTATAAGTAGAATACAAGCGTTGTGCTGTCATCAAGTTCTTCCACTGCCTCTCTCATAGATGCAACAAAATCTGCTGCGGTCAGATCAAGCGCATCCATCAGTTCCTGATAATCTTCCCCGTAAAGTGTCTCAAGTCCATCGATCACATGATCCACGTTGTCTTTGGTCACAACCGTCTGATATCCCTTACAGCTGCGCTCTGTTCCGTCGATGGTAAAGTCTTTTTCGTCCACTTTGGAAAATTCCAGCGTATTGTATTCATCCGCGTAAACTTTTAACATTTTCTTGCGGAACTCATCTGAATTCTGGTTATCATAAGCAGCCTTAAGCGTCGCATCCACTGCATCGAGCGTATCCTGATCTACCATTTCCAGAAGATATCCGCTCTTTTCATTTCTGTAATCATAGGTAAACAGGTGGTCACTGATCGCTGGAACTTCCACCTGCACACTGTCCGCACCAATGTCTGCTAAAAAATCAATCGATGGTGCACCGGAAATATTGAGATTTCCTTTTATCTGCTTCTGCTCCTTCGAACTGCGTCCTTCCATGGAAATATCGCCCTCGTTCATGGAAAGATCCATTTTGAGTGTATACTCATCCGAATACAGGGAAACACAGTCTTTTAATGTCTCTCCCAAACTTCCCATGTCACTCACAGTCTTTGCACCTGCGAGCAGTACTTTTTTTGACGGGCTTAAAAAAGCTCCTGTTTTGACCGCTGCAAATACGACAACGCCGCCCGCGACAACCACTGCTGCCACCACGCCCGCAATGATGGCGATTTTGTTTCCTTTCTTTTTTGGTGCTTCCGGTGTTGATGTTTCCATCTGGTTTGCCGGTGTCACAGTATTCTCCACCGGATTTTGTGTTTCAAATTGTTCGTTCATAACGAATCCTCCCTTGTTTTTCTCTGTTTCCTTAGTATTTGTACTTGATTGTCATTCTGACATGCCTGCAAACTTTTGCAAAATATCTTCTGCATCTAATTCCTGCACTTTTCCCTCATCCATAAAAAGGCATCTGTCCGCATTGCGTATCTCGCTTTCATCATGCGTCGTCATAAGGATGATTCCATTTTTCTGCTGATAGGTTTTCATCCACTGGTGAATGCTCTCTTTATAATAAAGGTCAAGAGCTGTCGTCGGTTCATCCATCAGTAAAAATGACGGGCTCTCCACGAGTGCACTTGCAATGCTCAAACGCCGTTTCATACCACCAGAAAGTTTGCTTACCTCTGTTTGCAACAAATCCTCCAGTTGAAACTGTGCGACCAGCTCTTTTGTGTTGGCGTTGTGGCTGCCGCCCCAGAGTTTCAGATTATCCTGCACCGTCAGTTCTTCCATCAACGGATTTTCCTGCGGCACATAACCGCAAAACCGGCGAAATGTACTGCTTTTGTAGGCTGCTTTTTTCCCAAAATAGCATAGTTCACCGCCATCCGGCTTTAAAATGCCCGCCATGATCTGCATTAAGGTAGATTTGCCGCAGCCGTTTTTCCCTGCGATCGCAACGCACTCCCCCGGCTTTACCTGAAAGGTGATATCGGACAGTACTTTCTTTTTTCCATAACTTTTTCGAATCTGTGTTACCTCTATCATGTTATCTCAATTCTTCTTAATCTGCTTTTCATTGTCTTTTTGTGATTTTTCAGTACTTCACAATTACGATTCGTAACTGTTCAGTTCCACTTTCTTTACGATCAGAATTTTTTCTCCTCTGCACAGATTTTCATCCGTCCGGTGATTATCCCGCAGAATATCTTCCACCGTTGTGTGATTCTCCTTTGCGATACTCCAAAGCGAATCCCCATCTTTTGCAATGTAACCGACCAGTCCCGGACGCTTCTGTAACTGCTCCATATCCAGAGGCTCCTCACGCGTATCAGTAATATTATCTATCTGTTCCTGCTCAAATGCAAGCAAATCTAATCCGATCACCGCTTTTATTTCCACATGATCCTGATCGAGCATGACCGCGGACAACTGGCTGATCCTGCAATCAAGCTCTGTCTGCAGTTTATTTTTCCGCTCCAAAGCCTCCAACTCTTCCGGCTTATTGCGCTCTGTCCGCGCCATCTGCTGTGGGATTTCAATGAGCTGTTCAAATGGATAAATCTCTCTGGCAGAACCGATTGGCATCTGATCGTCGGTCGTGATATAAAGCAGTTCTGTGACCAGAACCCCCTCTGCACGCACGCCCTGTTCGGTCAATTCCGTGCTCTCTAAATGAACCGTTCCCTCACAGGAACAAATCTGTAAAATCTTCTCCTGACTTTCCGCTAACTCCATCTGCTCGGTCAGGCGGCACTGGCTGTCATTTTTCACAGAAATATGATGTAAAGTCACGCCTGTGCAGACCGGAATGATCTCCTTTTTCAGAGAATAAACGTCCTCTAACATGGAAATCTCCTGTTCTTTCCACACCCGGATATCCAGATTCATCACAAGTTCCAGGACCAGAACGCGCTCCTCACCGTCGTAGTCCGGCTTTACCTCAAGTTCCATGGAAGCCGGTCTTGCCTTCACTTTATAAATAATATCTGCCTCCGTTCCTGCGTCACATTCCACACCGCAGTCCAATGGAATCACCGTCTCATACCACTGCACGCGGTCTGTTTCCTCTTCCTCCTGATACAAAACGGAGATGAGCACTTCGCCACTCAGTTTTACACCGTCCTGCCCCATTTTTGTATCCAGATTGCGGATTTCTAAGCTTTTCCATAAAATTTCCTGCACATTGGGTTTGCTTGACGGCAGTGTGATCTCGCTTTTCTGGCGGCACTGATCGCGCTTCATACATAAAAGCTGTAAGATATTTGTGTTCCGATAACGTTTTTCACATCCGTCATCCGCCTCTATCCCAACACAGAGTTCATCCTCTTTTTCCCGCGGTTCTTCTGTCTTTAACAAAATGACTGCCCGCACGCTGATTTTTCTGGAATGGATGACTCCGATCGTGAGATCCTCAATCTCTCCGGATGCCTGTATCACATCATATTCCTGTACACCGTCCATGTTGAGTTTTTCCTGAAACGGTATTTCTCCTTTCAGACAGCTTATTTTTGCATTGTCCTGATCACTGCGGTACAACACTTTAAAAACAAGGCGTCCCTTTAACCACGCCGCGCCTGCTGCCGCCTTCACCTCATCAAACTGAAGTTCTCCTTTTTCCTTTAACACTTTTACAATATCCGGCCGGTAGTCCGGCACGTTGTAATCGTCATCTAATGTAATCTGGCTCTGTGCACTGGCAAATGTCGTGCAACTATGTAATTTTATTTTATTTAACTGCAAAAAAATTCCCCCGATCCGAAATCCTTTTTTTCATTGTATTCGAATAGAGAGAATTTTATACACGCTTTTATCACTATTTGCTCACAAAATAGCCATCTGCACACTTTCTTAGCAGAGTTTCATGCGAATATCTTTTGTAATAATATCATTGTAACTAAAGGATAATAACTGAGGTTGATTGTCATCACGCTCATCATTTACCAATATCGTGAAAACACTTGGATATGCATGCTGGATCACGCCCTGCTGGATATCAACCTTATTACGCCCACGGTCAAGCTGGATCATAACTTTACTGCCACACTGCTGGTGTACGGATGCACGTACCTTACTGATGTCTGCCTGTTGCATTTTTATACCTCCTTATTTCACGCTTTACTTTAGCACTGTAATAAAATTTTGTCAAACGGATTTGTGTGTTTTGTACAAAATTCATGAATATTTGCAATTTTTCTCTATTTTTGAATGTTTTTTCATACAAATCTACTCAAACACTACATTCTCATCCCGCAGCTCCACTTTCACCACAATATATGGATAACTTGGGCTCTTACTGATGGTTTCCCCCTTGCGCGGACCAATCAGTTCCGTATCAAAAATGATCGCATTCGATGTCAGATACAGATCGCGGATACAGATACTATACCCTCCGGTCTCCTGTTCTCCGTAGCCTCTTACTATGTATAAAAATTCGCTGTCTTTGTACGTCATTTTAAAATCTGCAGCTTTTTTCTCCTCAATGTCATTTTGTAGTTCTTCCGGTATGTCCGCCTCTGCGATGATCGTGTAATCAAGATCACTGATTTTTGTCCGGTTCGTCTGTTCCACACTGCATCCGGCAAAAAGAAGTGCTGCAAAAAAAAGCGTTGCAAAAAGAACCTCCGTTTTCCAAAAAACATACCTGCTTTTTTTCCTTTTCGTCTGCATACCCGCCTCCAGTTCCGTGCCCTGCGGCACAGCATTTTTGCTCTTATAGTTACTGTTCACCCGTACCTCATTCCAGTAACCTCTTATACCATTGTATGCCGGCATACCTTTCTATATTCCTAATTTATGAGTTGTTTTTCTCTTCCCCAACCCTTATAATGAGATGAGGCTGATATTTCAGTGTAATATGTATCATCGTATTTTTTTTAATTTTATAGACAATTACGAAACTCCTGAAAACCTAAATTATATTGTGAAAAATCAACAAAAGACATGAAAGACATTGGGGAATCGTTGCGAGTGACACATAGCGAGAGCGTGTCTTGAATGTTTTTGTTGATTTTGAACAATTAAAAGAAGAATAGGAGGAGTTTCGTAATTATCTATAAAACATTTTATTAAGTAGAAAGGAATTTTCCTTATGATAAGATTAATCCTTGCATTACTCTTTGCAATTCTCTACCTCATCATCGGAATCCCGGTGCTCGGCGTGGAATGGATCATTGCAAAATTCAACAAACAGGCTGCCGACTTAGGTCAGCTTCGCATGGTGCAGTGGGCATTCCGTGTGATTTTATTTATCTGTGGAACGAAAGTGACCGTCATCGGTGAAGAAAATGTCCCGAAAGATCAGGCGGTCTTATACATCGGAAACCACAGAAGCTATTTCGATATTATCATCACCTATGCACGCTGCCCGCGTCTCACCGGCTACATTGCGAAAAAGGATATGGAAAAAGTGCCGTTGCTGCGCACCTGGATGCGGCGTCTGCACTGTCTGTTTATCGACCGTGAGAATGTAAAAGAAGCGTTAAAAACGATCCTTGCCGGAATCGACAATGTAAAGAATGGAATTTCCATGTGTATCTTCCCGGAAGGCACAAGAAATAAAACGGACGATCTGATGCTCCCATTCAAAGAGGGAAGTTTCAAGATTGCGGAAAAGAGTGGTTGTCCGATTATCCCGATGGCGATCACGAACTCCGCAGATGTGTTGGAGGCTCATATGCCTCGTGTCAAAAAAGCACATGTAATTGTAGAATACGGAAAACCAATTTATCCGAACGAGCTGGATAAGGAACAGAAGAAAAAAATCGGAGCTTACTGTCAGAATGTGATTGCTGAGATGTTAGAGAAAAATAAATCTATGATTTAGGTATCTGTCAGACCATATTAGAACATAAAATAATCTATTTTGAAAACCCCCAGTGTTTCGGCACTGGGGGTTTTGGCGTGTCGCATCGGACATTCCTATTTTTACTTCGTCAATTCCTTCACAATCTCCGGGAATCCCATAAAATGTGACGCTTTCACAAGCACTGTATCACCGCTCTGTACCTCTTTGACAAGGTCTTTGATCAGGTCTGCTTTGTCCTCATAATGATGGACTTCCGTCTTGCTGCTGCATGTACTCACTGCTTTAGCGATCTCCTGCGAGAGTGTTCCCACACAGTAAAGTGCGTCAATTCCTTTTCCTGCAAAATGTTCTCCAACCATATAGTGAAGCTGTTTTTCCTCTGCGCCAAGCTCGCCCATATCTCCGAGTACCGCGATTTTTCTGCCCGGTGCGTTGGACAATACATCGATGGATGCTTTCATGGAAACCGGATTTGCATTGTAGCAGTCGTCGATGATCGTAATGCCATTTTTGTGAATCAGATTACTTCTGCCGCCGATCGTCTGCACTGATTCAATCCCGCGCTTCATCTCGTCACAGGTCAGCCCTAATTCTCTTGCCACGCTCACCGCTGCCAGCGCATTGTATACATTGTGTTCTCCGGCGATTGGAATCGTGACTTCCATCATCACTTCCCCGCCTGTCTCTTTCGACGGATAATGGATCGCTGCTTTTGTTCCGGTCAGGTCAACTGCCTCTACATTCGTTGCGTAAACCGTTTTCTCGGCAAGCGTCTTAGTTCCTTCCTCTGTTTCAGCCACTTTGGCAGCCTTTTCGATACCATAGAACACTGCCGGTTTTCCATTGACAACTTTCTTATCGCAGAGCTTGTCGTCATCTCCGTTTAATACCGCAATTCCATCCGGTGTCAGATGCGCAAAACTCTCTGTCTTTGCCTTTAAGATTCCATCTCTTGTGATGAGATTTTCCAGATGGCAGAGTCCGATGTTCGTGATCACGCAGATGTCCGGGTTTGCCATTGTGGATAACCGGTCCATCTCACCAAACTCGGAAATTCCCATCTCAAGCACAGCCACCTGATGTTCCTCCCGGATTTTAAAAATCGTGAGCGGAAGTCCGATCTCGTTATTCAAGTTTCCCTCTGTTTTTAACACATTATATTTCTGTGCCAGAACAGATGCGATCATCTCTTTGGTACTCGTTTTTCCAACGCTTCCTGTGATTCCGACCACTTTAATATCCAGACCTCTGCGGTAATCTGCTGCGATCTTCTTCATCGCATCTAAGGTGTTTTCCACGAGAATGCATGGACCTGCCGGATCCTCCAACTTCTCTTCAGAGAGCACTGCCAGTGCTCCTTTTTCAAAAACTGATGGGATGAAACTGTGTCCGTCCACCTTTTCTCCACGTACCGGGATAAATAAGTAATCTTTTTCCACAAGGCGGCTGTCGATCACTGCTCCTTGGATCTCACGCGTTTTATCCGCTTCATTTCCTATGTAAGTACCGCCGCAGACTGCTGCGATATGCTCTAAGGTCATATTTTTCATATCATGCTCCTGTTATTATAGAACAAACTGCCACCGGTTCTGCAAAACTGGTGGCGATATGTCATTCATCATTATTTCTCATATTTTTTTAAGGAAATCTCAATCAGCTTCTCACATAACTGATTAAAGTTGATTCCCAGAACGCCTGCTTCCTGTGGAAGAAGGCTTGTCGGTGTCATGCCGGGAAGTGTGTTTGCTTCCAGACAGTAAATTTCGTTATTCTTATTTAATAAGAAATCCGAGCGGGAGTAAGTATCCAGTCCTAACACCTCTGCCACGCGCTCTGCGTAATGCTGCATCCGCTTTGTGATCTCTTCCGGTAATTCTGCCGGACAGGTTTCAACTGCACTGCCTGCTTTGTACTTATTCTTGTAATCATAGAATCCCTGAATTGGTGCGATCTCAATGACCGGAAGCGCCTTATAGTCAATAACGCCGATGGAAAACTCACGTCCCTCTACATACTCCTCAATGATGAGGTTATCTTCCCATTTGAACGCCTCATCCAAAGCGCTCTTGAATTCATCCTCTGTGCGCACGATCGTAACACCGATACTGGAACCTCCACAGCATGGTTTTACAACACATGGAAGCTTTAAGCCAAGTTCTTTTGCAGAATCTTTCCGGTTCTCTTTCTTCATGGAAATACCTTGTGGTGTCGGGATTCCACCAGCGATAAATAGCTGTTTTGCCATTCCCTTATCCATTGCAAGCGCACTGCTCAAATAACCGGTTCCGGTATACTTGATTCCAAACAGATCAAAAGCTGCCTGAATCTTGCCATTCTCTCCGTTTTCTCCGTGTAATGCCATGAAAACAATATCCGCCATGCGGCACATGTTGATGACATTCGGTCCGAAGAAGCAGTCCGACTGGTCTTTTCTTGACGCTTTTACCTTTGCAAGATCCGGTGCTGTTTCCGGGATATCCTTTACCTGTACGCTGACTTCCTCTGTGCGGTCAAAAATTCCGGTCAGATTTTCCTCTTTGTCACTGTATCCCATAAAAACATCCAGTAAAATAACGTTATGTCCATTCTCACGAAGTGCTTTGGATACCATATCCCCCGTCTTGAAAGACACATCTCTCTCTGTACTTAAACCACCTGCTAAAACAACAATATTCATGGTGTAATCTCCTCTATTCTGACTTTATTTTGGATTTTGCTCCAACTTTTTAACATTATATGTCTGCCTATCAAATCTTTATTATAGTAACCCTTTTTCCAACTCATGACAAGATAAAAAAGAATAGTCTCACCGGAACATCCGGTAAGACTATTCTAAAAACTCTCCCCTTGTGTAGTAATACTTTCTCCTCCCTTGTTATTCTGAGCCGAACTACAGACTCTTTTTCCATCTAAAAATCCACACGGCAATTCTGTGCCTTACACAGAACTCTTTTGTAAAAAATCTTTTGTTATTACGATCTGCAAATCATTTCCTGATCATCTGTTCCTGCTCATCTAAGAGAATCAATAAACACAAAAAAATCTGTCTTGCCAGTAAGTCCTTTTTTCCGATCAGACTGCCATACTGAAAGATGTCATTTCTGGTATCCGTAAGCTCCCCCCTGTCAATCGCATAGAGAATCTCATATAGGATTTCCATGCGCTTTTCATCTAACATACCGCCGCACATTAACGTTTTTCCGAATACCGGATTTTTCTGTACAATTCTTAAAATATCAAAAAATTTTTTCTCCATCTCTCTCAAAGTTACTACACATGAAGTAATTCCATTATACGCCACCGGTATCTGCAGCACAATTCGCTTTTTCCGCACGTTTTCCTGATTTTACAGAAAAATCAGCTCGGCATATCCATCCTGTATACCGGCACTTTACAGTAATTTCATGCTAAACCTAAAAAGAGGAGAGCTGCCCGCTCTCCTCTGATCTCACTTTTAATATTCCGGCTCGATCAATCCGTAAGTATTGCCTTTTCTCTTATAAACAACATTGACATCCTCTGTCTCTGCGTTGATGAATACATAGAAATCATGTCCTAATAATTCCATCTCTACACATGCATCCTCCGGATACATTGGTTTCATATCAAACTTCTTGGTTCTGATGATCTTGATCTCTTCATCATCCTCTGACTTCTCATCCAGAAAATCCTGTTTGAAAACTGCTGCTGCATTCTGCTGCTTTGTTACAAGTTTTGTTCTATACTTTTTAAGCTGACGTTCAATGACTTCCTCTACCAGATCAATGGATACATACATATCACTGCTTACCTGTTCGGAACGGATATAACTTCCCTTCATAGGAATCGTAACTTCAACTTTCTGGCGTTCCTTCTCTACGCTCAATGTTACATTCACTTCTGTGTCCGGAGTAAAATACTTCTCAAGCTTATTCAGCTTGTCCTCCACTGCGGCTTTCAGTCCTTCTGTCAATTCGATGTTTCTTCCTGTGATCTTAATTCTCATGATGTCCAACCCCTTTGTCGCTTATTTGATATAATGATCCAATCCAGGCTATGTCAGATAGCTTTCTGAATGCTTACTTATATCATGACTTTATTATAGCATATTTTTATACATTATCAACATTTTTTTGTCTTAAACCGAAAACTTTTTATATATTTTATATAATTTCTGAAAATTTCAGAATCTCAGTACGGACTTTACGCCAGCGACAGCGCAAAATAACCGTCTGCAAGCAGTCTTTCCTGCCTGTCCTGGTCATCAGAAGAAAGTACCATGATACCCTTTCTGTCATATACCAGACGTTCTGTTTTTGTCTGCGCCATAAGTTCCGGCAGAAGTTCCTCAAACTGTTCTTCACCCAGTGTCGTTTCGATAATGTGCAGCGTCCCATTCTCCGGGCAGTACATTAGAATATCAGCGTCCTCTGCACTCTCGTCTCTGGAAATATCATCACTCCACACTACCTTCACCGTTCTTCCGCCACAGAAACAGTTAAAATCCATCGCAAAACGGATTGCCGCCTCATCCCATGCAATAAAACCATCTCTCATCAATTTCTGCTCCCGGATTTTTTGATATTCTGCCGCAGTGATCTCCTCCACAGAATAACTGTTTAATTCCGCTGCAGAAAGTTCCGGCACATCCTGTTTTTCCAGTAAACGCTCCGATGGATACGCCTCTGTGAACCCAACCTTACGGTAATAGCTGACAAGCTCTTTTTCCGCCGGGACTAACACCAACGGCATATTAAAAATCTCTTCTGCCTTCTTTAAGATTTTCCCTGCATAACCTCTGCCACGGTATTCCGGGAGCGTTGCCACTGAATATACATACTTCGCCGGCTTCCACTCCTCACCATCCCTGATATTGATATCTAAAAAGCTTGCCATGGAAACCGCATGCCCATCCTGGCAGATGAGCAGCATATTATCCTCTGTCATCCGTTTGTCCAGATAAAAATCTACCAGTTCCGCCTCGTCACCAAAACAGGTCTCCCATATTTTGTGGATTTCTTCCCTGTTTCTGTCCTTATCTGCAAAAATGACATCACTTGAGATTGCCACGTATTTTTTCAGCAGGATTTCCGGATAATAGGACATCTTAGCCTTACGCAGTCCCGGATCTCCTGTATCTTCCTCACGGTTTACATAAGTATAATCTTCACACGCATGTAAAACAAACTGCTGGTTGATCATCGGATATGCGCCCTGCATATCCGGAAATGCTTTTTCGAAGTGTACAACATACGTGTCACTGTTTAATGGTTCCCCGATAGAAAATGCAACAATCTGCCCTGCCTTCCGGATGATTCCACCGACAAGCCCGAGTTCTTTTCTATAGTCAAATGCCTCATGAAGCACTGACATCTCAAGTTCCATCTCTTCATTCCATTTCTCTGCCCTCATTTTGATCCATGTGTAAGTCATATTGCGGCATTCTTCTATATTGGAATCATTCAGTTCCTCATAGCACCAGTCATCCTCATCCTGAAATCTCGCGATATGATTTCTCTTGCCATGCATCTTTTTTCCCGCAAGCGTTGCTAATTTTTCTCTGGAATAAATGTAATCATAATCGTTCCGGTCTCCCTGGATCAAAAACTGTTCCGGATACCATGTAAGCATCTGCTCCCGGTCTGCTTCGCTCAATGGGCTCATAATAAGTGGGCGTTTTTCTTCCTCACAGATCGTGCGCAGTTCATCGATCACTTTTCTGCGGTCACCTGCCCCGATCGGATAGGAATACATCACCACTCCCTCCTCCTCAAAACGAATGACTGCACACCCATATTTTTCTGCAACTTCAACATGATACACTTTCCGCCAGACAAAATTATTGGCAAACGTGTACTCGCATGCATTTCTGTCATCTTCCTGAAATCTGGCATCCATCCATGCCTTATCATCTAATGTAATTTCGTGAAACTCTATTTTTGACATCTTAATTCCTTTCATTATATCATGAAGCAAAGCTTCATGATTGTTATCTACACTCGCTTCGCTCGGCAGTCTTTATTATATCATGTGCAAAAACGGCACATGATCAACATTCGTCGTTCGCCGAATGCATTCTTCTTACCTGTGCTCATTATAGAATAATGTGAATCTTACACCTATCAGTTATTATTCCATTTTTAAGACGATTTATTGTACTATTTCATGCCGTGAATTGCAACCGTCATAGCATGTTGTAAAGAGAAGAAAATAAAAACATGGCACAAAAAAAGCTGACCGCTTTTTTACGATCAGCTTCTGTTCATTTCTAGTTTGTCATTAAAAACTTGATGATCCTCTCTGTATCTTCCGGCTCGTAAGCTACAACTTCAAGTTCCGGGATCTCTACATCAGATTTTAATAAGCTTGTCAGAGAAACATACTGGCAAAGTTTTGATTTGAGGTTTAATCTGTCTCCCTCACCTGTGATCAATTCTACTTTTCCGGCACAGGAATCAATTACTTTAAAAAATCCGTCGACATCTTTGATATTCTTGATTTTCATATTTTTTCATCCTTTCTTCTTTGGAACTCTATACCTGCTTCTTATTAAATCGCAAAAAAAGAAATCTGTAAATACTTTTCTTCAAAAAAAATGTTTTTCATAAAACTTAGTCTTTCTGAGAAAGGCTTCCTTTTTTCGAACGTGTCTTGCTGTAAACCAAAAGCAGTAAACTGCCGATCACACCTGCTGAGATTGCATTGGTGATCATGGCGATCACACCCTGCGTAAACACGTAGTTTGCCAGCTGGCTGTAGATCACGATATCTAAAATCAGTACCACCCGTCAATAGCAGGTGGTTTATTGTTTCGCACATCTCCATTTCTCCGTTGGGAGAAACTCCGATGCACTCAACAGGCTAAAGCCCATAACAGAAAGCAGGACCTTGGGGTTACTATAAACCCTTGATCCTGCTTTTTTAAGAACTATCCTTTTTTCACTGTCCCTTTTTATTCACTAATAATTATTTGCTACCACTGGTGCACCACCAAGAATAATAGTTGTATTGGCAATACACATCATGGTGATGATGATTGCACTGATAATTGGCATTATATATGGATTTTTTGTTTTCTTATATATGATTCTGTCCAAAATCGGGTTAACAAATAAAAATACTATCATAGGATATAACCAGATACCTCCGATTCTGTCTCCCTCGGTTTTATACCAGGTCAATGCACCTGTCACAAAGAATGGTATATATTGAACAAGCCAATATAAAACAGGTCCAGCAATGTTGAACAAAGCTGTTACAACCGTGTTTTCCCTGCCACAAATTGTATTACGGTTATAACAGCAGGAAACTATCGACAGCATAATGTAATAAAACATAAATAATGGAATATATCTCAATCCAATCAGCACTTTATCGGCATCAAATGCTTTTAGTGTTAATACCCACAATCTGAAATCTGTCTTAAAGAAATAATCTGCAAAGAATAAAATTCCAAAAGCCAGCGTTACTGTTAAAATTGAAAGATAGATTGTTTTTACCAATTTACCCTTTTCCATCATAATTCCGGCTGCTTTTGCATTTATCCGGTTGTTTCCTGCAATCTTATTTGAAATAAGTATGACTGCCCCTAGGAATAGCCCGTTTAAAACACTCCATACACCTGACAGCAATGGACCTGCTGCAGGCCACACAGGATTTGCCTTTGAATATATGGTAATGATCATCAAGCGGTAACTTAATGCTGAAAACAATGCCCCTGCAACCATAGAAATCCAAAACCAGTTTTTCTGTCTCGGCTCAGTTATAACAACCGGCTTGACATCTGTAGATGCCTTAAGACATCCAAAATATGCTGTATTTTCAACAAGTGTTAATACAAATGCAACAACAAACATCATAATACCAACAAGCCCCAAAACATTAAAAAATTGTTTTGCCTGCCATACCTGATTTGACGCAATTATTTCATGAGGTGCTCCAAATGATTTTTCAAAAAAATCAATACCATGCTCTACACTTGTTTTCGAAAAATGTACCCATGGATGTGTTCCACCTACTTGATAAATAACTCTGAATGCCCCATCTTTTTCATAATACTTTCCAGACTCAACATCAGACATTCCATCTGATCCATTATTGAAATTTACAAAATTCTTTGCATCCGGGGTCGTCAGAAATACTCTCGGTACAGCTTCATTTCCATTTTCATCTGTTGTCCAAAAAAAGAATTCATCATATTTATCTGCAATAATTCCTACATTTCTTGTTCCAAAATCTGCACTATGATCTACACCTGTGTCATCACACCATGTAGATGCCTGAAATAGAACAGCTGATACAATTGGATTTTCCCTCTCATTATCAATTGCAATTTCCATATCACAGGCAGCTCCACCACTTGAATGTCCTGTAATTCCAATCTTGTCTTTATCTACATATGGCAATGAAGCAGCAAGTGCCACTGCTGCGTCAATTCCAACTGCAGATGAATAAACTTCATCTGCCGCAGTAATTTCTGTATCTCCATGTCCATGCATATCTACAGCAATAACAGTATATCCCCGACGCGCATATTCTATAGAATATAAATCCTGCATTTCCTTATTATTAAACCACCCTTCAACAGTAACAATAGCCGGCGACTTATTTTCTTCCGTTGCAGACTTTGGTTTATATAACAGCGCACTTACTTCATGACCTGTTGAATCCACAAGGCGTAGTTCAGATACTTTTACCCTTCCACCAGAACTTTGTATGACAGAAGATACTGCCATACTGACAAAGCACAAAATCAATGATATGACTAACCACGTTTTTGCTGTTAATTTTTTTCCCATAACACAATCTCCTTTACATCTGGCGAATGACGTTTGCTTCACGAAACAGTTTTCTTTTTTCCCCCCTTTTTCAAATATAAAAACATCAATACATTTATGTTCATGCAAGCAAATAATTGTAAAAAAAAGACACAAAATCTTATAAAAGATTATTGTGTCTCCGCTCTCATACAATAATTGTCATTCATTTTCTTTAATTTACATACGCATTATAGCATTAGCATTAAGTTTTTTCAATATATTTTTGTACAGTTTTTGTAAATTCTGTGTATTAATTTTGTGCCGTTATTTTTTTTGTTTTTTTAATTTTTGTACATACAATGCCTGCTTATATGCGAAGTAAATTGTCATTTCATTGCCGCCCGAATCATATTCTCCGCTTCCTTTGCTTCTGCTTTGGTAAGCTGTGGCGTATCTTTTAAAACATAATCCATGCCAAGATTGTCGTACTTGACTTTTCCCATAGAATGATATGGAAGGACTTCCAGTTTCTCCACATTGTGGAGCGTCTTTAAAAACAGCCCAAGTTCCGTCAGTTCTTTCTCATCAAACGTAATGCCCGGTACGACTACATGGCGGATCCAGACCGGCTTTCCGATCGAATCAAGATACCTTGCAAACGCAAGAATATTGCTGTTGGACTGCCCAGTGAGTTTCTGATGTTCCTCATCGTTGATATGCTTAATATCAAGCATGACGAGATCTGTCACGGACATGAGCTGTTCTATCTTTTCCATTCTGTCTGATGCCTTGTTTTCACTTATTCCAGTGAGGCTGATCTCTCTCTCACTGATCTGATCTGTTCTTGTATGTTTCTTTGGAAACATAATTCCGGATGTATCCAGACAGGTGTGAATGCCCTTTTCCTTTGCCTTCGTAAAAAGCTCCGTCAGAAAATCAAGCTGTAACATGGGTTCTCCACCCGTTGCCGTGATCCCCCCGGTCTGATAGAAAGAACGGTTGCGCTCGAAACGGTCTATAATCTCATCCGCTGTCATTTCTTCCCCATCCTCTATCTTCCATGTATCGGGATTATGGCAATACTGGCAGCGCATCGGGCAGCCCTGAAAAAAAACGACAAACCGTACGCCCGGACCGTCCACTGTGCCAAATGTTTCTAACGAGTGAATTTTCCCCATGTTGTTCTCCTTTTCTGATTCCTATCGCTTGCCGCGCCATTCGCAAAACCGCTCCTGCGATGCTTTCCGCTGCTGCGCAGCTCCTTTTGCTCATAGACTGGCGCTCCCTCCGTCACTATCTGTGCAGACAGTCTTCCATGCAAGCATGAGTCTGTCTGCACAGATATGACGTGTGAGCTGTTGCACTACATCCGCTCGTGGAAGGTACGTGCGATCACTTCGTCCTGCTGCTCTTTTGTCAGCTTGATAAAGTTGACCGCATATCCAGATACACGGATGGTGAGCTGTGGATACAGTTCCGGGTGTTTCTGTGCATCCAATAACGTATCACGGTTTAAAACGTTTACGTTCAAGTGATGTCCGCCTTTGACAACATAGCCGTCTAACATTGCAACAAGATTGTTCTCCTGTGCTGCCTCATCTTTGCCCAGTGCATCCGGTACAATGGTAAATGTATTGGAAATACCATCCTGTGAATCCATAAATGGCAGTTTAGCGACAGATGCCAGGGATGCAACCGCACCATGGGTATCACGTCCATGCATCGGGTTTGCACCCGGAGCAAATGCTACACCTTTCTTTCTTCCATCCGGTGTTGCTCCTGTATTTTTACCATAGGAAACATTGGATGTAATGGTCAAAATCGATGTTGTCTGGATACCGCCACGGTAAGTATGGTTTCCTTTTACATATCCGATAAAGGTGTGGAGCACCTGTTTTGCGATCTCGTCAACACGATCGTCGTCATTTCCATATTTCGGGAAATCATCCTCAATCTCAAAGTCAACGGTCACACCATTCTCATCACGGATTGGTTTGACTTTTGCATATTTGATCGCAGAAAGGGAGTCTGCTACTACAGAAAATCCCGCAATACCGGTTGCAAACCATCTTCTCACATTTTTGTCATGTAATGCCATCTCTAATTTTTCGTAGCAGTATTTATCATGCATGTAGTGGATAATATTTAATGCGTTCACATACACTCCTGCTAACCATTTCATCATATCTTTGTATTTATCCCATACTTCATCGTAATCTAAGTATTCGGATGTAATCGGACGGTATTTCGGTCCGACCTGTTTTCCTGTCATCTCATCGACACCGCCATTGATTGCATAAAGCAGGCATTTTGCGAGGTTTGCTCGCGCACCGAAGAACTGCATTTCCTTACCGATTCTCATAGAAGATACACAGCATGCGATTCCGTAATCATCACCATGGACAACACGCATAATATCATCATTCTCATACTGGATCGCAGAGTGTTTGATAGATGTCTCGGCACAGAATTTTTTGAAGTTTTCCGGCAGTTTTACAGACCAGAGTACGGTCATGTTTGGTTCCGGTGCTGCTCCGATGTTGTTCAAGGTGTTTAAGTAACGGTAAGACATTTTTGTAACCATATGTCTTCCATCCACACCGATTCCACCGATGGACTCTGTCACCCAGGTTGGATCGCCGGCAAAAATCGTGTTGTATTCCGGTGTACGCGCAAATTTTACAAGACGAAGTTTCATCACGAACTGGTCGATGATCTCCTGGATCTCTTTTTCGGTAAATGTTCCCTCTGCGAGATCACGCTCTGCATAAATATCTAAGAAAGTGGAGGTACGTCCTAAGGACATTGCCGCACCGTTCTGCTCTTTTACTGCTGCAAGATATGCAAAATAGACAGCCTGTGTTGCCTCTAATACATTATTTGCAGGTTTCGAAATATCACAGCCGTAAATTTCTGCCAGTTTCTTTAACATTTCCAGCGCACGGATCTGCTCGGATAACTCTTCTCTCTCACGGATCACATCTGAGTACATGATGGTACGTGTGTTGTTCAGCTGCTCTTTTTTGTCCTCGATCAGACGGTCTACACCGTAAAGTGCCGGTCTTCTGTAGTCACCAATAATACGTCCTCGTCCGTATGCATCCGGAAGTCCAGTGATGATATGTGCGCTTCTGCACGCTCTCATCTCCGGTGTGTAAGCGTCAAATACTCCGGCATTGTGAGTTTTTCTGTGTGTTGTAAAGTACTCTACCACTTCAGGATCGACTTTGTATCCATTGTCCTCGCACGCCTTGATCGCCATACGGATACCGCCGTAAGGCTGGAGAGCACGTTTGAAAGGCTTGTCCGTCTGGAAACCGACAATCTTCTCTTTCTCTTTATCTAAATAACCCGGACCATGGGAAGTGATCGTGGAAATGATCTTTGTGTCCATATCCAGCACTCCGCCGGCTTCTCTCTCCTGTCTGGAAAGTTCTAATACCTGATCCCAGAGATCGGTGGTATCCTGTGTTGGTCCCTCTAAGAAGGAATCATCCCCATCATATGGATGATAATTCTTCTGAATAAAATCTCTTACATTTACTTCTGTTTCCCAGGCTCCGCCCTGGAAGCTTCTCCATTCTGTCTGCATTTTTCTCTCCTTCTGCCACCGTGTGGCCTTGCATGGTTCATAACATCTGTGTTATGATGCTCATTCTGATTTTTGATTGATGCATGGTTAATCTTTTCTAACCACGGTTAGGCTATCCTAACTTTCATCTTTTGTCAAGAGTCACGCGCGCTTTTTCCGGTAAGTATTCGAAAAAATACAATGAGTGGTTCCTTTCTCATGCTGATGGGATTTTTTGGAAAATTTACCCTAAAAATAAAAAGAACCGCACGTCTGGACTCTTCGCCCAGACGGTCGGCATTCTTTTGTTATACTTCACGTGGTAAACCCCACTATTTCCGTCAGTCATATAACAATTGCATTGTACTATGAGTGGCAAATATTTTCAATAGGTAATTTTTCACAAACAATCCATATATGCCAGCAATTCCTCCGGTCTGCACTTTAACACCCGTGATAGCTTCAGTAATGTCATTCCCTGTGGCAAGTAATACATAAAAATTCTTGTTTTGTTTCCCATGTTTATGTTATAATATTCCAAAGCATATTTTACAAAATCTTTATGGCGTTATGCCATCTATATTCTGGAAACGTCAGATTACCCCCAATGATCTGCGTTGTTCGTTCGTATCTATGCTTTTAATTACCCATTAACGAATTTAAAAGCAGGAGACGAAAGAAATCAGATATAGAATATATTTATTCTCCTGCCAAGACAGTATTATTTAAGAGCTGTCTCACCAATCAGGAGGAAGCCTATGGCAAAACACAAACGAAACCATAACAAAGTATCCAGAAACTCAGCAGTCAATATGCCAGCTACAAACAGAAACTACAAGGACACCATTTTTCGGATGTTGTTTTCTGACCGGAAAAATCTGCTCTCACTCTATAACGCAGTAAACCAGAGCAATTATAATAATCCAGACGATCTGGAAATTGTCACATTAGAGAATGCTATTTATATGGGGATAAAAAACGATCTGGCATTTATTATGGATACCAATTTGTATCTGTATGAGCATCAGTCAACCTACAACCCAAATATGCCTCTTCGTGATCTGTTTTATATTTGCAGTGAATATCAGAAGCTCGTGGATAAGAAATCTCTGTTCTCCTCCACGTTACAGAAAATCCCTGCACCAAATTTTATCGAGTTTTACAATGGTTCGACGGCAATTGCTGACTGTACAGAGCTTCGGCTTTCCTCGGCATTTGAACATTTGTCAGGTGAACCAAAACTTGAATTGATTGTCACGGTTTTAAACGTCAATGAGGGGCACAATGCAGAGTTAATGCAGCATTGCAATACATTAAACGAATATGCGCAGTATGTTGCCAGAGTGCGGCTCTATGCAGCGGATATGTCTTTAGATCAGGCCGTGGAACGTGCCGTAGACGAGTGTATCAGGGAAGGGATTTTAGCCGAATTTCTTACCTGCAACCGAAACGAGGTCATCAGTATGAGTATTTTTGAGTATGATAAAGAATTAGAAGAGAAGAAATTACGGAAAGCAGAATATGAAGCTGGTTTCTCCGAGGGCGAAAAGCATGGTATAGAACTAAATTCTATCGAAACTGCCAGGCGCATGCTTCAATTACAGGAGTTCTCACTCGAAAAAATTGCTGCGATCACAAGTCTGCCCTTTGACGAAGTGAAAAAATTACAAACAAACGAAGTGAGGTCTGATTCATGAAAATTGCATTAGTTTCCGATACACACGGTGTATGCCGTAAAGAATTATTTGACCATATCAAAAAATGTGATTATCTCATTCACACCGGAGATTTTGACAACGAACGTACCTATAACAGATTCTTAAACTGCGGCATTCCGATGTATGCAGTACGTGGAAACTGTGACCACGGAGAGTGGGCATCCTACCTGCATGAGTTTGTCTCCGTGCCGATTAATGGAAAATTATTTTATCTTGTCCATAACAAAGCTGACCTGCCTTTCGATCTCACGGATGCGGATTTTATAATTTTCGGACACACCCATGTATTCACACACTACGACCGCTACGGAAAAGTTTTTATCAATCCGGGCAGCGCCGGGGCTGACCGCGGAGATGGAAAAGGATTTGCAATTTTAGAATTGACGGATGATGGATATGACGTGGAACGGGTTTTGCTGTAGACGAATGTATCCGGGAAGGTATTCTGGCTGAATTTCTTACCCGAAACCAAAACGAGGTCATCAGTATGAGTATTTTTGAGTATGATAAAGAATTGGAAGAAAAGAAATTACGGAAAGCAGAATATGAAGCTGGTTTCTCTGAGGGTGAAAAGTATGGACATGAAACTGGTTTCTCTGAGGGTGAAAAACATGGTATAGAACTAAATTCTATCGAAACTGCAAAACGCATGCTCAAATTGCAGGAATTTTCACTCGAAAAAATTGCTGCTATTTCCGGACTGCCTTTAGATGAGGTGAAAAAACTACAATAAATTTTAAATGAATCATTCCCTTAAAATAACAAAAAGAGCTCCTGCGAGCTCTTTTTGTTATTTATGCTGTAATTTTCAATTACTGTAACAGAGAAAGTACACCCTGAGTAGACTGATTAGCCTGTGCAAGCATAGACTGACCTGCCTGTGCAAGAATGTTGTTCTTGCTGTACTCAACCATCTCTTCAGCCATATCTGTATCACGGATACGGGATTCAGCGGATGTTGTGTTCTCTACAACATTGTCTAAGTTGCTGATTGTATGCTCTAATCTGTTCTGAACAGCACCAAGAGCCGATCTCTGTGAAGAAACCTTTTTAATAGCGTCAGAAATTGTATTTACTGCTGCATCAGCATTTGTAGAATCTTTGCCTGTAACTTTTACACCTTTTACACCAATGCTAGTTGCACTCATGCTCTCCATTGTAACATCAATCTTATTCTCTTTTGATGTTTCAGCACCAACCTGAAAACTTAATACTAAAGCTTTTGTATCTTTGCTTAATGCAGATGTGCCTGTCGCACTAACAGCAAGTTTAACATTAACATCCGCACCTGCAGCTAAATCATCTAAATTGCCTGTATAAGTTCCAGTAATTGCTGCATTAGTAGTTTCTGCTTCTAATGCCTTAGATATTGTAGCTCCTCCAGCTGCTTTTGCCTCAATACCATAGTTTGTCTTAATATTTGCAACTGTGTCAGTCACAGATGTTCCATCCTTTAATGTAACAGTTGCATTTGTTCCGTCACTTGTAATTTTCGTAACATCTTGTGCTTTAGTCTGTGCCGCTGCATCTGCAATATTAAAGTTAGTATCATCACTTGATACAACTTTTACAGTACCAATTTTAATGTCAGCATTATCCGTTAATTCAGCTGCTGTCGTTCCCTTTGCTGCTACAGTAATACCGTCTACTTTTCCAATGACGTCATTAGCTGCAAATTTTCTCTTATTACCATTGGTTTCGCCATCACCTTTTAACAGGTATGTCTCATTAAATTTTGTTGTTTCAGACACACGATCAATTTCAGTAACTAACTGGTCAATTTCATCCTGAATATTCTGACGATCATCTTGAGACATTGTTCCATTTCCAGCCTGTACTGCCAACTCGTTCATTCTCTGTAACATAGAGTGAACTTCTGTCAGCGCACCCTCTGCTGTCTGTACGCAGGAAATACCATCCTGTGCATTAGAAGAAGCCTGATCCAGACCACGGATCTGTTTTCTCATTTTTTCAGAAATAGAAAGTCCTGCTGCATCATCTGCTGCACGGTTAATTCTGTAACCAGAAGAAAGTTTTTCTGAAGATTTTGCCTGCTGTCCTGTTGTTACTCCTAACATTCTGTTAGCGTTCATTGCTGTAAGATTGTGTTGTACTACCATAATATAATCCTCCTTGTCTCATCTTTTTGATGAGCTATTATGTTTTTTCTCCGGGGAATCCGTTCCCCGGGCTTATTTATAACAAACAGGGCGTCCCGGGTTTTGCCCTGTCTATTACCAGATGATTGTGTGATGCAAAAACTACTCTTTCATCTTTTCTGCATCTCTTTTTGCCTCTGCTTTCATGCGTTCATTCCATAAAATCTTTTTAATCTCTGCCTGTGCTTCTCTGGAAATTCCCGGCTCAGCATAATAGATATCTTTCCTGCGCTCCGGGTTTGTTTCTGTTTTATTCCGGGCAATATTGACATCTCTCGGTGCGTCCACCAGAAGTCTGATATGATTTCCGGCGCCTCCGGCATATACCACGCGGATATTGTCGCCAATGTTTAAATATTCACCCTGTTTTAATGAAAGTTTGAGCAATCTGTTACCTCCCTGCACACTTACGTTTTTTTGTAATTCCATCCATGATTTTTTTGCAACATAACTTACAGAAATGTTGCATTTTCGACATGAAACATGCGGATTTTCATTGTTAAATAATGTATCTGCAAATAAAAATACTTTTCCGTTTTCAGCTGTATTTTCCAAGGTGCGGTCATACCAAAAAATGTTGGAAGGAAAACAGGTAATAAAAATCATGAGAAAATCTGTTCATGAGAAAATCTGATAAAAAATTTTATTTCAGGGGTAAAGTTTCCGAATGAATATCCGATATAGAACTTGTAAACAAAAAAATGCAACATTTCTGTAAGAAATGTTGCATTTTTTTATTTACTCACGATTTATACGTTGTATATACAGTCATTTTGGGATATAACTGTGGATGTCAAAGTGCAGAAACTGCACAATTTATCATGAATTTCAGGAGGTAATTCTCATGGGAACCACGCAGCCAATCAGAAAAGAGGACGAGCTATATTCATTCCGTATGTATTATGCAGATGAAAAACCGAATGTCCGCAATTATACACTCATTGTCCTCGGTTTAAATACCGCACTCCGTATTGGTGATCTATTATCTTTAAAATGGTCATCTGTATACAATTTCCAATTTCAAAGCTTTTACGACCATATTTTGATCCACGAACAAAAAACTGGAAAACGAAACAATGTTCTTTTAAATGCCACTGCAAAGGATGCACTACAGGCATATTTCAATGAGCGGTCCCCGGAGGAAAGCGAATATATTTTCACGAAAACAACCTGTCACGAAAAACCGCTCAACCGCTCGCAGGCATACCGGATCGTCAAAACTGCCGCAGTTCACACCACACAGGAAGACTGCATCAGTTGTCATTCCCTCAGAAAAACATTTGGTTACCATGCATGGAAACAGGGAACCCCGCCAGCACTTTTAATGGATATTTATAATCATTCCTCCTACCGCATCACCCAGCATTATCTCGGAATCAGCCAGGATGAACGTGATGAGATTTATCTGAAACTTGATCTATGACCACTCCTGCTGCAGTTCCTGCTCCCGGAACAGTGTATCCACGATCACATAGTACTCTGCAAGGCGTTCCGTCTTTTTGATCTTCTTGAGATACTTCTCCGGATTCGTGAAACTCTTACTCATATAGCACCAGAGTTCTTTCATTTTAAATAACGTGTTGCGGTCGCCGGACATCACGCCTTTGTAACCATCACAGATATCATCATGGAATGCGCGGAGTGTCTGCTTGTCCACTACATTGCACTTTTTGTTTCCAACCAGTGTACCCGTATCTTTAGCCGCAAACTGAGCCTCCACCATCCGAAGTTCTCCGACCAGCCCCGGATCCTGCAAAATACCTCTGCCAAGCATGACTTTTTCTGTTTCCGGAAATGTCTGCCGTAACCGCCCGTATGCCCCGACCGAATGAATATCCCCATTGAAACAAAGTGAATGTCTGCTGTGTTCTGCCGCATACCGGTAAGTCTCCATGCGCGGCGTATATTTATAAAAATCCTTCTGGATCCTTGGATGGATGATCAACTCCGATAACGGATATTTCTCATAAATCGCAAGGAGATTCTCCCACTCGTCCGGCGAATCTTTTCCGACTCTGGTTTTGATGGAGATTTTGCAGTCACATGCATTGAAAATTTTATCAAGAAAACTGTCCAGCTCATCCGGTACTGCAAGAAATCCAGCCCCTCTGTTTTTTGCCACCACCGTTCCGGACGGACAGCCGAGGTTTAAATTCACCTCATCATAACCATATTGCTTCAACTGGTTTACAATCGAAATAAAATCGTCCGGCTGATTTGTCAGGATCTGCGGAACAACTTCCATACCCTGATTATGCTCAGGATCAATGTCCTTTTTCACTTTAAAATCCAGTTTTTTATTTGTGATAAACGGAGTGAAGTACCGGTCGATATCATGAAAATATTTCTGATATGCGTTACGGTAAATATAGCCGGTCAATCCCTCCATCGGTGCCATGTAATACTTCATTTTCTTTCCTTCCTGTTATTCCCGGCTCTGTATGATCTGGTAGATTTCTTCCGTCTGCGCATCGTCAGATCCACTCATATAATAGTCTGTTCCATCTGCGGAAAAATGCAGAAATTCTGTATTTTCCGGGTTTAAAAAGACCTCGCATTTTCCAACATTTCTTATGAAAAATGTTCCTTTTTCCAACGTATCCATCGCAGTTCCACTTGATTTACTCCAGGACGGAAGCTCTGTGATCTTCTCAACATGTTCAATATCTTCCACCTGAATCTCGTAATCTACGTTCAGATGTTTTGCGTAAAGTATCTCATCTTCTACCGCAAGCCGGATCGGTGTGAATTCGTCAAGGATCAGCCAGATACACATTGCCGGAATCGCCACCATAAGTACCACTGCGCCCAAAATAGCACTTCCTTTTCCAACCGGTGTTGCCAGATTCATAGTCGTTCCCATTCCGACTTTCTTTGGCACCATGCTGTGTCTGTCTGCCGGATTGTAGTAGAAGATTCCCCAGATCCAGTGCCTGTCGTCATCAGCGTTATCGTTCAGCTCACGCTTTGCTTCGTAGAGTGCTTCAATTTTCCTTAACTGTTTCATTAACGGAATACACAAAAGCAGTGTTGCCAGTGCATACACCATGCTGCCTGTCAAAATCATCCATCCCATATTATCTGCCAGAAAAGATGCTGCCAGGATCACTTCCACAAATGCCGTATTCAGCCAGAGTACGATGAGCCAGAAATTTTTCCAGATATTTTTTCTTGCTCTTGTATAATTCAGGTTTACGTCACTGTCATTATTTATCACCGCTGTCGGCTGTCTGTCCATCCGGACTGCTACAGCAGTCAGTACCACTCCGCATAGCCACATAACAATCGTAAGCCACCCTACACTGCTTAATTCTATTGTTTTTTCCAAAGCCGGATTGAAACTCTTTGCCCATACCGGCACAAGTGCAAGCAGCAATGCCACCAGATTTGGCAGGAAAAATGGCAGAAATTTTACTCTTCTGATTTTTCCGACTGCTTTCAATTCGATGCGGTGTTCCATCTTCTCCGTTTCATACAGACAGTGTTCCGTTTTCCATCTTTTCAATCCGTTGTTCGCATGCACCAGTGGGAGACACAGCAATACGATTGCAAGCAATATCCACATCATCCAGATCGTAAGCTGGATGGATATGTATTTTATCAGAAAACTGCTAAGTGGAACGATCAGCAGAAATATAAAATACTGTTTCATCTCTCTGCGGAACTTTTCCACAATTGCTACCACCTCCGGTTCCTTGATCCACTCCGGTTTCATGTTTACTGCAAACAGGCAGCCATCTGCATACTGATACTGTCCTCGGAAACAAAAATAGAGGACTAATAAAACCGGATACATTGTGAAAAACATAATTATGTTAACGATCATAGTTTTTCTCCTTTCAAAGCTGGATTGTAATAGGCGTTTGCGAAACTCCTCATACTCTTCTTTCAATTTAGATTTTCATGAGTTTCGCAATTGTTCATCAAATCACTACGTATTTTTTTCATACAGCTTCCCGCAGATTTCAAAAAATTCTTTTTTCGTCATGCCACTGACTTTCGCTTCCGAGATAATCTGCTGCAATAATTCCTTTGATTTCTCCGAAAGCTCTTTCGTCACCGCAAATTCTTTCCGCACCCTTGCGCCGCTCCTGCGGTCAGCGAAGATATAGCCTTCCTGTTTGAGCAGACTATAGGCTTTGTTGACTGTCATGGAATTGATCCCGATCTCTTCTGCAAGCCCGCGGACGGTTGGAAGCTGTTCTCCCGGCGATAGTCTTCCATCGGAAATCCCCTGTACGATCTGGTTTCGGATCTGCTGGTAAATTGGGATTTCTGACATCTCATTGATGGATATGATCATGTGAGGTTCTCCTTTCTCCCGCGTTTCTGTTATATTAATATCGAATTCTTTCTAAAATAAAGTGTCCGCCTGATACACATTTTCCTGCACGAGCGAATAACGTTGCTATGTGTTCGTCTTCATGAGTTGTACATCCTTGCGGAATGTTTTTATATAATAGGAATGAAGTTTCCTATTGCATAAAAATATGTATCATTTGTATTAATTATTACAATACAAATGATACATATGTCAAGTGTTTCTAAAAGATATTTGTGATTTGTGCAAGCAAAAAAGATAAATACGCATAGCAATTTCCTATAAAAAAGCAAAAAAGCGCCAGAACCAGCACCCTCTGCCGGAACTTGCGCTTCTTTAGCAAATTACTATTCTACAGTCTGTTTATGCCTGTTCTTTCAAAAAGGTCAAAAACGTCTCCACGCCTCCACCGAGCACCTTCACTGCCTCCGGGCGGTTTCCTTCAATCGCAGACACGTCAAAGAAATCACCTGCTTTTGATTTCTCTGTGTACATAAAGCTGTCACTTCCATATAACTCATGCTCGATCTCAACAAATTCATCGCCCCAGAATGAGCAGTCCTCTGCCGTGATTCCCTCCGCTTTGAATCTCTCAAGAAAAACATCCACATTATCGCTCTTGCAGGAAATTCCAACTTCCAGATATTTTGCATCGCAGGTTGCCGATACTCTCTGTCCGAATTCCTCTCCGGTCTGCTCTGCAATGCCGATCAGTTCCTTCAACCCAGATTCGATACCATGCTGTTTTAAGATCTGGCGTAAATGTTCCACCTCATCGCCCTGCATGAAAAGCTGGTCTCCACGGTCGTTTTCCACCATAAGATCGATCTTGCAGTAATTCGGACGGCTGAATACAATGTCTGTTTTCAGTCCGTATTCCCACAATAATTTCACATGGATTGCATAACAGATATCATGGATTTTCAACAATCCTTCCTGGTCTGGAATCATAGATGCGAAAATTTCCGGTCTATCGTCCGTGATCTGATAGTTGTATGCCCCTCTTCCCAGTCCGAAGAACAAATTCTTCTGCTCTTCCTCTGTGAAATAAGTATGGAACTTCCCACCTGCTATCTTA
>ERZ838118.868-NODE-868-length-40267-cov-39.373396_pt1 | contig 40267 bp, 38 predicted proteins | sample MGYA00519863_ERZ838118 | MGnify/ENA primary metagenome ERZ838118 (study PRJEB31850, sample SAMEA3708827) | human gut metagenome | biome: human gut; feature: human-associated habitat; material: faeces | place: China | collected 2014 ...
TGCCCGAAGACACAAAGTAAACTGTTTTCGGGCGAGCGAACCTCGCCCCTACGAAGGAAACGACAGCATTATCCACGTTTTGACACAACCCCTTTGCTCCATATACAGTGCAAAGATGCGTTTTTATTCTTGTCCGAAACGCTTTGCTTGTTCAGCAATCAGCTCCGCATCATCGAAATAATTTATCTTCATGGCCTTGCGTACATCATCCAATGTTTCTGCCGCTGTTGCACGAGCTGTCTCACATCCTTTACGCAACATCTCATAAATAGCCGGAATATCTTTTTCAAATTCCTTGCGGCGCTCACGAATGGGAGTCAGTTCCTCTTGCATGATAGCTGCCAGGAATTTCTTTACCTTCATATCTCCCAAACCGCCACGCGTATAATGTGCTTTCAATTCATCCAGGTTAGGATAATCAGACAAATAACGTTCAAAATGCTCAGGTTTACAGAAAGCATCCAAATAAGTAAAGACAGTATTGCCTTCAAGTTTACCCGGATCGGATACTTTGATATGGGTCGGGTCAGTATACATACCCTTCACTTTCTTTTCCACCTCATCGGCTGTATCGGAGAGATAGATACAGTTACCCAACGATTTACTCATTTTTGCCTTTCCGTCCGTGCCCGGCAACCGCAGACAAGCAGCATTGTCGGGCAACAGGATTTCCGGTTCTACCAGCGTATCACCATAGATATGATTGAACCGGCGGACGATTTCACGCGTCTGCTCAATCATCGGTTCCTGATCTTCTCCCACCGGCACGGTTGTAGCCCTGAATGCCGTGATATCGGCTGCCTGACTAATAGGATAGGTAAAAAAGCCTACAGGGATACTTGTCTCGAAATTACGCATCTGTATTTCTGTCTTCACCGTAGGGTTACGCTGCAAACGAGATACGGTAACCAAATCCATGTAATAGAAAGTCAGCTCACAAAGTTCGGGAATCTGGGACTGAATGAATATAGTAGACTTGGCAGGGTCTAAGCCGACAGCCATATAGTCAAGTGCCACTTCAATAACATTCTGACGAACCTTTTCAGGATTGTCGATATTATCTGTCAGAGCCTGTGCATCTGCTATAAAAATAAAAGTCTTATCATACAATCCGGAGTTCTGGAGCTCTACTCGGCGTTTCAATGAACCTACGTAATGACCGATATGCAACCTTCCGGTAGGACGGTCACCTGTCAATATGATTTTTTCTTTTCCCATATCTCTTAAATATTATCTTATATTAAAAATTACGCAAAGATAGGAATATTCTAGCACAATAACTTAACTTTGAATCTGTATTTCACATATAATAATTGTTATGAATAAACTAAGACCAACTATTAAACTAGCTCTATTTATTTCTGTTGCAAGCATATTTTTCGCTGCATGTTCCGATGACGATGATAAAAAGTCTTCTGCCCCATCAAAAGTCATTACCGGAATTAAAGTGTATAAAATCACCGATGTCATCAGCTATGAAGGTGATATTGACTTTACTTATGATAAAGACAAACGCCTGACGGGTGTGCGCAGCAATGCTCCACTGGCTACCATAAACTATTCCTATGGAGACAATTCACAAATAAGCTATAATTACTCTTCGGAAAACTCTCCGTTGGTGGAAATGACCACGACTCTAGAGAACGGACGCAGCTATGTGTGCAAGTTTTCCAATCAGGACAGTCCTATCACCTATTCGTATAATAATGAAGGATACCTGAAAAGCAGTAACAATAACGGAATAGTGCTTGAATACCAATGGAACAAGAAAAACCTGTCCTCCATTACTTCCACGCCAAGGGGAACTTACAACAGTGAATACAAAGTATCCACCATTGCCAATGACTACAGCCTTGATTTGAACACGCTGGTGCAATGCATTGACGAACGCCAGAATTATGTAAACGTAGTAAACACATTCGGACAACTGGCAGGCATCCTGGGCAAACGGAGTGAGAATATCATAGAAGACACTTACTATACATACGACTATAGTTTCTTGCAAGACGGCAGGCTGAAAGACATTACCTTAATAGATATGAATAACACCGGCTATTCCTTTCTCTTGCATTACGCCGATTCTGATAATATCGAATAAATATACAGAAAGTGAGCTTCCGGGCATAGATTTCTCATTTTTATCTCAATCGGCATTGACAAAGAGCCTGATTTATTTTGTTATCTTAGAAATAAGTAGTTACTTTGCACAAAATTTAAAGATGCTATGTATCCTACAGGAACAAAGATAATATAGACATAAAGCAAATGCGTTAGTCCTCTCACGAGGATGGACGCATTTTTTTTATATTTTAGCGACATTAAAACAACTATTATAAAAAGAAACTTTCAATGAAAAAGGATTTAAAGAAAGTCCTGGTATTGGGTTCGGGTGCACTCAAGATAGGCCAGGCAGGAGAGTTTGACTACTCAGGTTCACAAGCGCTGAAAGCATTGCGCGAAGAAGGCATTCATTCGGTGTTGGTAAATCCTAACATCGCGACTATCCAGACTTCGGAAGGCATAGCCGACAAGGTTTATTTTCTTCCTGTCACTCCCTTCTTTGTTGAAGAAATTATCAAGAAAGAACAACCGGACGGTATTTTATTGGCTTTCGGTGGTCAGACTGCACTGAACTGCGGTACTGAACTTTATCTGAACGGTACGTTAAAGAAATATGGTGTAGAAGTACTGGGTACCTCTGTAGAAGCCATCATGTACACTGAAGACCGTGATTTATTCGTAAAGAAACTGGATGAAATTCCGATGAAGACCCCGAAGAGCCACGCTGTGGAAAGCATGGAAGAAGCTCTGAAGGCTGCCCGCGAAATCGGTTATCCGGTTATGGTACGCTCTGCCTACGCATTAGGTGGTTTGGGTAGCGGTATCTGTCCGGACGAAGAAGCTTTCATCAAATTGGCGGAAAGCTCATTCGCGTTCTCTAAACAGATCCTGGTTGAAGAATCATTGAAAGGTTGGAAAGAAATTGAATTCGAAGTAATCCGCGATGCCAACGACCATTGCTTCACCGTGGCAAGCATGGAAAACTTCGACCCGCTGGGTATCCACACCGGTGAGTCTATCGTGGTGGCCCCCACTTGCTCGCTGACAGAAGAACAAGTGGCCATGCTGCAAGAACTGTCTACAAAATGTATCCGTCACTTGGGTATTGTGGGTGAATGTAACATCCAGTACGCTTTCAATGCAGATACCAACGACTACCGTGTCATCGAAGTAAACGCGCGTTTGAGCCGTTCTTCCGCGCTGGCTTCCAAGGCTACCGGTTTCCCCTTGGCATTCGTTGCCGCTAAAATCGCTTTGGGTTACACACTGGACCAGATTGGCGAGATGGGTACTCCCAACTCAGCATACGAAGCTCCTCAATTGGATTATTTGATTTGTAAGATTCCCCGTTGGGACTTGACCAAGTTTGCCGGTGTATCACGCCAAATCGGTTCCAGCATGAAGTCGGTAGGTGAAATCATGTCTATCGGACGTTCTTTCGAGGAAATCATTCAGAAAGGTCTTCGCATGATTGGTCAGGGTATGCACGGTTTCGTGGGTAACGACCATACCAAATTCGAAAACTTGGATGAGGAACTGGCTAACCCGACAGACCTCCGTATCTTCTCCATCGCTTCTGCATTGGAAGAAGGATACAGTATTGAACGCATCCATGAGCTGACCAAGATTGACCCGTGGTTCCTGGGCAAGCTGAAAAACATCGTTGACTATAAGGCTAAACTTTCTACTTATAACAAGATAGAGGATTTGCCTGAAGATGTACTTCGCCAAGCTAAAGTGTTAGGCTTCTCCGACTTCCAGATTGCACGCTTCGTGTTGAAAGCAAACGGCAATATGGAAAAAGAAAACCTGGCTGTACGTGCCCGTCGTAAGGCTTTGAATATTCTTCCGGCTGTGAAACGTATCAATACAGTGGCGTCAGAACATCCCGAACTGACTAATTACCTGTATATGACATACGCTACTACAGGTTATGATGTCAATTATTATAAGAACGAAAAATCAGTAGTCGTATTGGGTTCGGGTGCTTACCGCATCGGTTCTTCCGTAGAATTTGACTGGTGCTCTGTGAACGCCGTCCAGACTGCACGCAAGCTGGGTTACAAATCCATCATGATTAACTATAACCCCGAAACAGTTTCTACCGACTACGATATGTGTGACCGTCTGTACTTCGATGAACTTTCATTCGAACGTGTACTTGACGTAATCGACCTGGAACAACCGGGCGGCGTTATCGTATCGGTAGGCGGACAGATACCCAACAACCTGGCAATGAAACTGCATCGTCAGTCCGTACCTGTATTGGGAACTTCACCGCTGTCTATCGACCGTGCTGAAAACCGTCATAAATTCTCGGCCATGCTCGACCAACTGGGCATTGACCAACCGGCTTGGAAAGAATTGACCAGTCTGGAAGAGATGGAAGATTTTGTTAACAAAGTAGGCTATCCGGTATTGGTTCGTCCTTCATACGTCCTCTCGGGTGCTGCCATGAACGTATGCTACAACGAAGACGAATTGAAAGAGTTCTTACAGATGGCGAAGGAAGTTTCTAAGGAATATCCGGTAGTGGTATCACAGTTTATGCAGGAAACCAAAGAAATAGAGTTTGATGCTGTAGCCCAGAACGGTGAAGTGGTGGAATATGCCATCTCCGAACACATTGAATATGCTGGTGTACACTCCGGTGACGCTACATTGGTATTCCCGGCACAGAAGATTTATTTCGAGACAGCCCGCCGCATCAAGAAAATCGGTCGCCGCATCGCTAAAGAACTGAATATTTCCGGTCCGTTCAATATGCAGTTCCTGGCCAAGAACAACGAAGTGAAAGTGATTGAGTGCAACCTGCGTGCCTCACGTTCATTCCCATTTGTTTCTAAGGTATTGAAACGTAACTTTATTGAAACAGCCACCCGCATCATGTTGGGTGCTCCATACAGCAAACCGGACAAGTCGGCATTCGACATTGACTGGATTGGTGTAAAAGCTTCTCAATTCTCATTCTCACGCTTGCACAAGGCTGACCCTGTATTGGGCGTAGATATGTCTTCCACCGGTGAAGTAGGTTGTATCGGCGATGACTTCCACGAAGCCTTGCTGAACTCACTGATTGCTGTAGGATTTAAGATTCCTCAGAAATCTGTCATGTTCTCGTCAGGTGCTACCAAATCTAAAGTAGATTTGTTGGAAGCCAGCCGCATGTTGGCAGACAAAGGATACGAAATCTATGCAACCGCCGGAACTGCTACTTTCCTGAATGCACACGGAGTAAACACCACTCCTGTGTACTGGCCGGATGAACGCCCCGATGCAGAGAATAACGTGATGAAAATGATTGCCGAACACAAGTTCGACCTGATTGTCAACATTCCGAAGAACCATTCTAAACGTGAATTGACTAACGGTTACAAGATTCGTCGCGGAGCCATCGACCACAATATTCCTTTGATTACCAATGCTCGTCTGGCAAGTGCTTTCATCGAAGCATTCTGCGAAATGAGCGAAAAGGATATTCAAATCAAGAGCTGGCAGGATTATAAATAATCCTTCCCAATAAATAAAAAGAGGGTGTGTCTTCAATCTGACACACCCTCTTTTTTTGATAAGATACTACTATGGGACTAATATTGGAGTACGTTAAAAATGAAATTTGTTAACCAACAAAATCCGATTTCCATCATTCAGCGCATTTCTTATAGTGTCAGGTAGTGATTCATAATCTCTGCACATATTTTCCAGTTCTTGGCTGATAAGACTTACAATAGTTCCTTTATTATCAGAAAACCTAGGTTCTATCATATCGTATACAGAAGATGATTTTGTAAACTTTTTACATCCACATTTATTATTGAAAGGATTAAATATAATAGTATATTGACTATTCCCATCTTCAATAAGTCCTATCCAAGTACTATCAGAAACGCTGATAGGATTGTTAACCAAATGCAAGTAATCGCCCGATTGATTGTTTTGGCTAAAGGCTAAATAGTCCGTTTTTGCTATTTGAGGGACAGCTTTATCCCAAAAATCAAAAACGATAAGGCTTTGAACTTTCCCGTTTTCATCTAATATTGACAAAGAGTCTGAAGGCGAGCGATAAAAACATAAACCTAAATTGTTATAAGTAAAAATTCCATTGGTTGTATATCCTCCTACATAGCCTTCTTGATAAAGCATTGAGTACTCAATGGGATTCATTAACGAATCCGTATAAATTAAACTAGGGATTTGTTTACCGTTTGGTGTTATGTTAAATATGAAACTACCATTTTCCAGCCGCTTAAAAGCATCTGCAAAAAAAGGGATTTTTCGTTCACTTAACAGATTTCCAGATTCTGTGTAATGAATGACCTTTTTTGAATTTGTATCTAACACATACACTCCTGTTTCGTCTATATCCATATCCCAAGGAAAAACATATTCTCCTGGTCCTTGTCCGGTACATCCATATCTAGCAACAGGACTTCCATCTTTTTTAAAAGATACAACAGTTCGTAATGAACTTTTGTCCAAAATATAATATTTGTCGTTATGTTCCATTATTTTATCGGCACAAGAGAACATTACGTTACCTTTTTCCTTCAGAATCACGAACGATGTGTCCGAAATATGACTAGTAATTGAATCGTAAAAAGAATTATCAAGAGATATTTCTACTTTATATACATCACAATTTAAAGGTTCAACAGTACCTTTATTCCCAGAGCAAGCAGATAATAGCCCTAGGACAAATATCTGTATAAATTTATTCTTCATTTCTAATGGATTATAATTACTCATGCAATAAACAGGATGAAACTCAATGGTTCAATCACCAGCGAATATTTTATCGGTCAAAGAAACGTCTTCGCCATCGACCCTTCCTATATTTCCAAGGTTAGCTGCAAGTATCTTGGTTTCATAGCATCAAGCAATAACAAAAAAAACTGGACCTTTCACGCGTTGATATAAAAAGCCTATTCCTCTGAAGAGCAAAGACTCTTACGCTCAATATTAGAGTTTTCAAATGTCCAAGTTATTTTTTGCACATTACCAATCAGAACTGTAATTAGTTTAAAAACAATCACCGTCAGTACATGATTCGGAATTAATGCAACGACACACCATTTTATGTCCACCACCATAGCATTTTTCTCTAGGTCCCGTATTGGAAGCTCCACTTTCGCCACTTGCTAAAGCTTCAATATTTGCTAGTTGAAGTTCTGACAAGTTTCCTGTTGAATCAATACAATCCCAATAAATATTTGCACCAAGAATTAGAAATAAAACTGCAATCTTTTTCATGCATCATTATATTTAAAGTTAATATGCGAACAAAGTTAAAAAAAAACTGTCACGTTGTTCTTCGTAATAAGAAATCAACCTCTTTTGCCTTCTCCCAACAATTCCAACAACGTACACTTTGAAGCCGTTCCCCCTCTCTTCAAAACAGGAATTTCCCCCTTTTTTCCCCATCCGTTTTCGTCCTATTCATCAGCATTCCGGGGTGAATGTTTTTCCCTTCACATGCCTCGCCGCCCATTCACCCCGATTGTAGATGCCGGGAGTCTTGAAGTTGAAATGATAACCGTCTTGGCGAAGGCTCTCGAAATTCTGTATGCCAATGGAGTAAATTCTCTGCTCCATACTGATTACCTTTAGGATTCTGCAAAAGTAAAGACAGCTATTTCTTCTTGACATAAATCCGATTCAACCTAATTATTTTCCCTTTTTCACTCACAGCTATAAGAAAAAATCCATAACTTTGTCCCCGAGTTAGCCGAAACAAATATAACGTTGACATTTTGATTCAACAAAACAACAAACATAAAAAGCTATGAATAATTTTTTCTTAGAAACGCATCAAGTGGTCAAACGCTTTGCCAACCACACTGCGCTGAATGGTGTCAGCATTCAGGTCCCCGAAGGACAAATCTTTGGATTGCTGGGGCCGAACGGTGCCGGCAAAACTACACTCATCCGCATCATCAACCGCATCACAGCCCCCGATTCGGGAGAAGTACGCTTCAACGGACATCTGTCACAGGCCGAAGACATCTATCATATCGGTTATCTGCCCGAAGAACGCGGTTTATACAAGAAAATGAAAGTGGGCGAACAGGCTATCTACCTGGCGCAACTGAAAGGCCTCAGCAAAGCAGAAGCCAGCTCACGACTGAAAATATGGTTCGAAAAGTTTGAAATTACTCCGTGGTGGAACAAGAAGTTGGAAGAACTGTCCAAAGGGATGCAGCAAAAGGTGCAATTTATCATCACCGTATTGCATAAACCCCAATTACTGATATTTGACGAACCGTTCTCCGGCTTCGACCCTGTGAACGCCGAACTGCTGAAGCGTGAAATACTGGAACTGAAAAAAGAGGGACACACCATCATCTTTTCCACACACAACATGGCTTCGGTAGAAGAAATATGTGACAATATCGCGCTCATCAATCATTCGGAAGTGGTGTTGCAAGGTAATGTAAAGGAGGTGCGTTCGCGCTTCAAGGCCAATACCTATGCCCTGAGCACTCCGAAAGGACAACCCTTGAAAGAATCTCGCCTGTTCAAGATTGTAGACAGTCAGCCCACCGAAGAAGAAATCCGATATACCCTACAAAAACAACAGGATATGTCCAACTCGGCATTACTGACCCAAATAGCCCAACAAACCGAAATAATCTCCTTTACCGAATGCCTGCCATCCATGAACGAAATATTCATCCGCACGGTAGAAGGTCTGGATAAACACTAAACGCCAAAAGTCATGAACAAGATATTAATCATTATACAACGTGAATTTCTGAACCGCGTAAGCAAGAAATCATTTATTCTTCTTACCATCCTGATGCCGTTCATCTTTGCAGCTCTCATTTTTGTTCCCGCACTGCTATCGACAGTGAAAAGTGATGAAGTAAAACAAGTAGTAATCATTGACCACACACAGAAGTACATCGGACAATTCAAAGACGATGAGTCTTATCATTTCATCAGCGGAGAAGAAATGTTGCCCGAATACCGGAGTGACACTACCCACATAGACGCTGTAGTGGAAATTACAGAAGACTTGATTCAGAATCCCACAGCCGCCGCCATCTATTCGCGCAAAGAAGTGACTAAAGGCTTGCTGTCATTGGTAAACAATACGCTGAATGAACAAATCAGACACGATAAGCTGACCAGTTATAACATTCCCGAGTTACAAAATATCATGCAGGACTTTGATAAGAGATACAGTGCACGCACCATCAAATGGAGTGAAGACGGTAGCGCCAACGAATCAAACGCCGGCATTGCAATAGCCGTCGGTATGGTACTTACCTTCCTTATCTATATGTTCGTTATGTCTTATGGAGGCATGGTGATGCAGAGTGTCATGGAAGAAAAGACAAGCCGCATTGTCGAGCTGATGGTATCATCGGTCAAGCCGCTTCAACTGATGCTTGGCAAGATTATCGGCATTGGTCTGGTTGGTATTACCCAACTGCTGATATGGGGTGTTCTGCTTGTTATCCTTTTGGGTATTGCCGACAATACTTTCGGTGGAGATGCAGCCATTCTAAAAGGTGCCGAAGGCATGATTAGCGCCTTACAAAACCTGAATCTGCTGAAGCTCGGAATCCTCTTTACCCTGAACTTCATCGGCGGATTCCTGATTTATGCCTCCATCTTTGCTGCCATCGGAGCCTCTATCAATGCCATGGAAGATTCGCAACAGTTTATGACTCCCATTATGATACTGATGATATTCTCCCTTTACGCCGGTATCTACAGTGGCGATAACCCGGACGGCCCGCTGGCTTTCTGGTGTTCTCTCATACCGTTTACCTCCCCTATCGTCATGATGGTACGTGTTCCGCTGGATGCACCGACTTGGCAAATCATTCTTTCACTTTGTCTGCTCTATGCCTCAGCACTTGCACTCATCTGGATTTCGGGAAAAATATATCGTGTAGGTATCCTGATGTATGGCAAGAAACCGACACTCAAAGAAATGATTAAATGGATTTCTTATAAATAGATATCATTCACTTCACTCTAGCCCTATCGGGCACTCTCACAAGAAACGAGGGTGTATCGAAACTCTCATAAATAAAAGTCACCCTCGCCACAGGTAGTTGTAGCGAGGGTGATTTCGATAAGTGGGGAGTTTTGACACATCCCCACTTTTTTATTATTTCCACTCACCCAATTGAATACCCAGCTTTTCCCAATGCCCGATAAATGAATCCAACGAGTTACGGAAACGCTCATAATCCTTATTGGATGGACTTGTCCAGCCTACTTCGGCGTATGCGGCAAGACGCGGATAAATCTTTTTATTCATACTTTCAACTGTAGGAATAAATTCGCCCCACATCTGGCAACCGATACCCAAGACCTTACTTTTCTGCGCCTCTGTCAGTCCCTCGGGAATCGGATTGAACTCATACGCATTCTGCAAAGAAATAGACCCATAGTCATAGTCCAGATAAGTATAACGATTATAAGAATTTACGATATCATATCCTTTTTCTATTGTCTCTTTAATTAATTCAGGATTGCCTTTCCAGAAATGAACAATTGTTCCGGGAGCCAATTGCTGCTGTGAAGCAGCAGTACCATCCTGCTGATAATCATTAATCTGAGCACCCGTAATTTCATTCCACCCCATCATGTGCCGATTCTTTGAGGCCAGGAAGTTAGAAATATTATTCGTAAAGAAAACTTGTAGTCCGGCCGGTGAAGCAATCTTATTCTGCTTCATATAATTGCGCACCATCGGCGATTCTTTCCAAGCATTATATCGCAATTCATCCCCACCGATATGGATTACCGGAGAAGGGAATAATGCAATCACTTCCTCCAATACATCTTCCTGAAATTGAATGACACGAGGGTCGGCCACATTATAAGCATTGTAATGCACACCAAAGTTACAAGGCACCTTAATCTGCTTTCCGGTAGTTCCCAGCCATGGATAAGAAGCAATAGCAGCACTGGCATGTCCCGGCATCTCTATTTCGGGGACAATCATAATATGGCGCTTGGCAGCATAGTCCACTACCTCCTTGATATCATCCTGAGTATAAAAACCACCATGAGGCTTACCATCAAACACATTGCTGTGGAAATGATTAATCTCTGAAGAATCACGGAAAGCACCGACTTCTGTCAACTTCGGATATTTCTTGATTTCAATACGCCATCCCTGATCGTCTGTCAAATGCCAATGAAATACATTCATCTTCAGCTCAGCCATTCTATCAAGCATGTTGAGGACCACTTCTTTACCTTTGAAATACCGACCTTCATCCAGCATGAATGCACGCCAAGAGAAAGCCGGATAATCCGTTACCAAAGCTTTTTGAACAGTCAGGCGTCCTTCTCTTTCTTTAATAATCTGACGCAAAGTCTGCACACCGTTAAACACTCCTTCGGGAGCAGGAGCCTTAATTGTAATCCGGCTTCCGGCAGCTTCCAATGCATATCCGCCTTTCTTGTCAGGCAAGACCGTCGAATCCAACGAAAGAACAATATCCCCTTTGTCTTTCCCTTCCTGCAAATTAGCCTCCACTGCAAAATCATTCTTTAAGTAAGAAGCCAACAACAGAGCCTCATTAGACAATTCATTAGAGTAAGCAACTGTCGGCTTATCCTTCAGTTTCACAAAACCTTGAACATAATTAATCTCTTGCGGTTGGGGAAGCACAACATACGCTTCTACCGGCGGCTGTTCACAGGAGCTACACACCACAATACACAACAAAACGGCAATCAGTGATTTGATTTTCATAAGTATTAGAATTAAAATTAGTTTCAATAATAGCTTTTGATTACTTCAAAGCTTCTTCAATAGCGTTCATCAAATGATTAAACTCCTCCTTTTCATACCCCATAGAAGTATAAATTGCTTCTCCTTCCTTATTGAACAGATACGCACGAGGGATAGATTTTTCAGCAAAGAGTGAGAAAACTTCACGCTTAGGGTCAGGATACAACGGGAAAGTAAATTTCTTCCGCTCATTATAAACCTTCAGTTGTTCGTCCGTATGTTCACGGCCAATCACCAACAATACAAAGTCCTTATTATCCTTATATTTAGGCCAAAGCGTTTTTTGCACTTCTGCAAGTTCCAACTGGCATGGACCACACCAAGTGGCAAATAAACTGACCAATACCACCTTACCCTTCAAATCAGCAGATGAAACATTTCCATAAACTGATGATTTCAACTGAAAATCAGGTAACTTATCTCCCTTCTTCAATTCCTGTGCATGCACTGCAAAGCTGACGCATAGCAACATCAATAACAATCCTAACTTTTTCATTTTCATAGTTCTGAATATTTAATTCGCGATATAATGAAGACAAATATATCTGTTTTTCCTATATTTGCCGACTGAAATATCATTTTTTAGCCTATGATGACTTTTATTTCGTGTGCCAAGACCATGACGGACCGTTCTAAAGTGAAAGTTCCCACCACCGGTACGCCACAATTTCAGGCTGAAGCCATTCAGCATGCACTCAATATGTCCCAGTTCTCTGCCGAGGAACTGGAACGCCTGTTGCGGGTAAACAGTAAAATAGCCGCTGAAAATTACCTTCGCTTTCAGGATTTCTGTTCTGAAGAAAACAAAGCTCTTCCTGCCTTGTTAGCCTATACAGGCATAGTGTTTAAACGTATCTGTCCTCAAGACTTTACAGCAGAAGATTTTCAATACATACAAAATCATCTGCGTATCACTTCCTTTTTATATGGATTACTTCGTCCGCTTGACCTGATAAAGAATTATAGATTGGAAGGAGACGTCAGACTGCCAGAGTATGGAGGAATATCCATGTTTGATTATTGGAAACCAATATTGACTGATGAATTCATTAAGTCCATCAAAGCACAAGGAGGCACATTAATCAACCTTGCCAGCAATGAAATGAAAGACCTTTTCGACTGGAAACGTATTGAACAACAGGTACGCGTGATTACACCCGAATTTCAGGTTTGGAAAAAAGGGAAATTAACGACTGTCGTTATTTATACTAAAATGTGTAGAGGAGAAATGACACGCTATATCATCAAGAACCGCATTGAAAAGCCTGAAGAATTAAAAGGATTCAATTGGGAAGGATTCAGTTTTGATGCAGAACGCAGCACTGAGTCGCACTACCTTTTTAGCCTTCTTTCATAAAAAAATATTAAATATTCAAGCCGCACAAACTTTTTTTCAACGCTCATGTTATTTAGTTGAAATTGGGAAGATATACCTAAACAATAATTTAACTAATAGAAATGAGTATGAAAAAATTAATGTTTGCACTGGCAATCGCCAGTATCAGTTCTGCAACGTTCGCGCAGCAGAGCAACAAATCACAAAACGCTATCGTCAGCGAAAGCGTAGATGTTATGGAGGTTCCGGTAGATAAGTACAAAGTAGAGACCAATCGATTCTTTGATAATTGGTTCTTCTCTGTAGGAGGCGGTGCACAAGTATTATTCGGTGACCAATCCGACCTGGGCAAATTCGGCAAGCGTATCGCTCCCGCCCTGAATGTATCAATTGGTAAATGGTTTACTCCCGGATTAGGATTACGCTTGCAATATAGCGGTTTACAGTCAAAGAGTTTTTCAAGCGAACCTTCTGCATACTCCAAACCTCATATGATGAGTGAAGGATACTATCAGGATAAGTTCAACTATATGAACTTACACGGCGATATCTTATTCAACATCAGCAATATGCTAGCCGGTTATAATCCCGACCGTGTATACGATGCTGTTCCGTTTGTAGGTTTCGGTTTCGCTCATTCTTATGACAAACCTCACCTTAATTCATTAGCATTCAACTTCGGTTTGATTAATACCTTCCATGTGGCAGATGCTTGGGATTTGAACTTGGAACTTTATGGTATGGCTGCTGAAAACAAGTTTGACGGAAAGACCCTGAACAAAGGATTGGACGTTATGCTGGGCGCATCAGTCGGTGTGACCTATAAATTCCCGCAGAGAGGATTCAAACCTGCTCCTGATGTGGATGCTATGATGGCTCTTACAGCATCTCAGATGGATGCTATCAATGCAGCTTTGGCTCAACAAATCGAACAAAACCGCCAGTTGAAGGCACAACTTGCAAATACTCCTAATGAGGTGGTTACAGAACAAGTTACCGTTAATCAGCTGACTCCGGTTCCGCAATCTGTATTCTTCCAGATTGGTTCTGCCACTCTGCCTCAAAACAGCGTAGTCAACCTGCAACAGATTGCCAACTTAGTAAAAGACAATCCGGGCATCAAACTGAAAGTAACCGGTTATGCTGACAGCGACACAGGTAGTGCATCATGGAATAAACAATTGAGTGAAGACCGTGCAAATACAGTTGCAAACGAATTGGTTAAACTGGGTGTAAACAAGAGCAATATGATTATTAGCGGTATGGGTGGCGTTAATACATTAACTCCTCCGGCATTCAACCGTCGTGTAATTATCGAAGCCCAATAATACTCTGCCTTAAAAAAGGTAAGCCAAAGCCGCTTGGAATCGCTTCCAAGCGGCTTATCTTTTTATAGTCAGATTTTATTTAAACAGCTTTTCCAACTCATCCTCCTGAAGCACGGACAACACGGTTTTACCGTCAGGAGTATAATTAGGAGTAGTTACAGCAAACAACCCATCTACCAAACCATTCATTTCCTCGTTCGTCAAAACCTGCCCCGGCACAATAGCCGCAGCTTTAGCCAATGTCAAAGCCAGATTACTCTGCACCTCTTCTTTCACTTTACCTCCCTTCTCAATGGCAGTATGAACCATACTCTGAATCAGTTCCACCGGATTTAAACCTTCAATACCCGAAGGTATGCCGTTGATAGCATAACTGCCACCTCCCAAATCAGTCAGTTCAAAACCCAAGTATGACAAATCTTCCATGATTTCTTGCAATACAGGTACTTCCGAAACCGGGAATTGCACAATATCAGGAAATAACATTCCCTGCGATGCTCCCTGTCGACGTGTTATCTGCTCCAGATATTGATCATAAAGAATACGAATATGCGCCCGTTGCTGATCGATAATCATCAAGCCTGATTTGACGGAAGTAAGGATAAAGCGTCCTTTAAACTGATAATGTTGAGATGATTTCTCTCCCATTGCCGACTCTTCCGAATTGTCATACAAAGTGGGAGCAACCGGTTCCTCCATCGGCGATGCCGTGAAATAATCCCCATCATCCGGATAAGACATCTGCGCATGTTGGGCCGACGCATGCTGTTCCACGCCCTCATACAGCCGTTCCCAATCACGAGTGGGCTTTGAGGAGTAGGAAGAGGGAGGCACAGCAGACGTATTGAAAGGATTGTAATCCGGGTTATAAGTTGTTTTCGGAGGCTGTATTCCGGCATAAGGAGAACTCTCGAATGCAGGGATATCCGGCATACCCTCCGTATCAAAATCAATGGAAGGTACAGCATTGAATTTACCTAATGTTTCCTTGACAGCCGCTGCCAATATCTGCCAAATGGCCTGTTCATTCTCAAATTTGATTTCCGTCTTGGTAGGGTGAATATTTACGTCAATATTACCAGGGTCCACCTCAAAGTAAATAAAATAAGATACTTGTTCACCTACCGGTATCAGATGCTCGTATGCATCCATAATGGCTTTATGGAAATAAGGATGACGCATATAACGTCCGTTTACAAAGAAGTATTGGCGAGCTCCTTTCTTGCGGGCACTTTCCGGCCGGCCGACAAAGCCTGAGACGCGCACCATCGTGGTATCTACATCCAACGATAGAAGATCCTGATTAATTTTCTTCCCAAACACTCCCATGATGCGTTGGCGCAACTGAATGGCGGGAAGATTAAACAACTCAGCATCATTATGATACAAAGTGAAAGACACATTGGGGTTGACCAATGCAATGCGTTCAAACTCAGTCAATACATTGCTTAGCTCTGTCTGATTGGATTTCAGGAACTTACGCCGCGCAGGTACATTAAAAAACAGATTCTTCACACAGAAATTGCTGCCCTTGGGACACGATATGGCTTCCTGGCTTTCCACCTTGGAACCGGCAATAACCAGTTTAGTACCCAGTTCCTCTCCTTCTGTACACGTGCGCAACTCTACTTGTGCCACCGCTGCAATAGAAGCCAACGCTTCCCCACGGAATCCCATCGTCCGCAAAGCGAACAAATCAGCCGCCTCCTTTATCTTAGAAGTTGCATGGCGTTCAAAAGACAGACGCGCATCGGTTTCAGACATCCCTTTACCATCATCTATCACCTGAATAGAAGTCTTTCCGGCATCCGTTACCAATACATCTATATGCTGCGCTCCGGCATCAATGGCATTCTCCACCAGCTCTTTTATAACAGATGCAGGACGCTGTATCACCTCTCCTGCCGCTATTTGATTAGCGACAGAATCCGGCAGTAAACGTATGATATCGCTCATAATACAACTACGAATGATTCATTAAAAATTTAATTCTCCGGTCACCAGATAATGCAAGATAAAAAGTAGAACGCCAATGGCAACAAACAAAGCCCCATAAGCCAACGGTCTGCGTCCACTCTCTTTTCTGCGTTTCAGATGCTTGGTTCCTTCAATAAACTTTCCACGAATGTCTTCGGGGGAAAACTCTTTCGGAGGAAGCATACCCAAGTCGCGCTTGGCGTTCTCTTCCATCTTCTGCAATTTCTCTTTTCGTTCGTCCACATATATATATTGGTGGTTGAAACGGCGAGGCTTTTCCATTTTAAACATTCCCATAGTTATTTCTTCTTTTTATTAAACAAGTCTTGATTTGGCAAAGGTGCAGTACCTCTATTACTCTTCTTTAATTCCTGCCCGGCTTTCTTTCCGCGCCAGTTAAAGATATCCTCTTTATTGAGCGGACGGATATAGTCGAACCAATTAAAGTTTTCCAGTTTCATTTTATTCGGCGGAAGTTGAAGCATCGGATAAAGAGTTCCATTTGATTTCGGACTCATAACCATCTTTTTCATCTTCCGGTTTTCCAGATACATATTCAAAAGGCTTGTCTCCGATACATTCATGCCAATTAGTGTGCTGTCGCTCTCCATCGGATAATAAATGACACGGACCGAACCGATTACGTCTACCTGGTGCATCTCTCCATTCTTAAAATATGCCTTGATATCTTTTCCGGTCACCTGATTATAATTGACAGAATCCAACTTTTCAACAGATAGTGCCTGATTGTGAATATGCGCCCAATCAATAGTACTGTCATTCATGTAAATCATTATTTCCTCACCTAACAATTGCTGGTTGTTATTCCAAAGAATAGGGTCATAATACATAGTCAGACAGCTGTCTTTGGACGAAAAAACCAGCGAATCACACACTCCCTGCACATCCGTGCGATACATACGCACTTTATGATACGCTCTTGTTTCACGGAAGATAGAGTCGGTATTCAGATTGAAAGTGTACATCTGCAACGTATCGGCATGCATAAACAAACTATCACCCTGTGAGTAATCCACCGCTACCGCCTTTTGGGTTGCAATGGCATATTTAGTCAGTTCATTGTAATAACAATAGTCACCGGTAAGCATATTTTTATTAATGGTATCATTAAACAACACATTATCAAAAGCTTCCCCATATCCTTTCACACGGTCATAAAACAAGCTGTCGCCCGTCAAACGCTTACCCTCATTCGTCAATACAGAACGATTCAGCAATTCTGCCTGACCAATCTGCGTATTATAGAAGCCCAATTCCGAGTAGATATGATTATTGTCACTGTCAATGTTCGATGGCCCTACAATATTGGCAATCTTGCTGGCCGTATTGTAACGCAGTGTGTCCGAAGTCAATGTAAACTTAGGATTTACCAGTTTCACATCATAGTTAAAGACCGACTGTTTAGTGGCAGGACTATACTCTCCCCATTCCGAAGTCAACACATTTTCTTCATCCATGAGCGTACCGCCATCAAAATAATAACCAAGGTTATAAATCCGGTCATAGTTCAGGCTATCGGTCAGCAACGTAGTATTCTTATTCTCCATGCGCACATTGTTGCGCACTTGGGCAATCTGTGTATTGCCATCATAAAAGAGATAATCCCCATACAAAAACAACGTATCTCCCTGCACCATTTTTACATTATCAAAAGCCTCCAATGAATTGGTCTTTTCATAAAAACAAGCACTGTCACAATACATATAAACACTATCATGGCGAAAAGCCACATTCCCGACCAATACCTGTGCATCGGGATCAGGATTTAAAGGACTTTTCTTCAACACATCGGAATGCAACAGATACACTTTGCTCTTGGCAGGCTTCGGTTCAGTCCTTTTTGTGGGATTGACCTGCGCCAACAAGCAAAAGACAAACAGGCACAGGACACTAAACAAAAGTATCCTATGCCTGCTCGAAGAGTTATTTTTTTTTCTTTTTTCAAGCATACGGTTCAATATACTACTTTATTCTTTTATCCAACCCGGATATTTAAAATCGCATTTCTGCCACTTCTCATTAATACGCACGTATGTATGTTTTTGCTTTTCTTTAATCCACTTTTCAAGCTTATCTTCACTACGTTTTTCCATGACGATAGCCTTCAAACGCTGATAGTCTTCCGTAATGGTAGCCTTATGTCCGTTTATACGGCTTTTTAGTTTTACGATAGCACACACTTCTTTTCCTTTATCATTAATCATAGTGAATGCTTTCGATATTTCGCCTACGTTCATGTTTTCCACCACCTTGGCCACTTCCTGAGAAACCTGTGCCAAATCCTGCATTTCAAAACGTGCCGTACCGGTATTCTTGTTAGCCATCAGACCATGATTATTCTTTGTATCCTTATCCTGCGAGATATAAGTAGCCGCATCATCGAAAGTGAATTTCTGGTTACGGATATCATCAGCAATGGAATCCAGACGAACCAGTGCAGCCTCCAAGTCCTTTTCCTCCACTTTCGGCTTCAACAGAATATGGCGGGTCTTAATACGGTCACCGCGTTTTTCAATCAACTGAATGATATGGAAGCCAAACTCTGTTTCCACAATCTTCGAAACCTTATTGGGATCCTGCAAGTTAAAAGCGACATTGGCATATTCGGGCACCAATTCCCCTTTACCCATAAAGTCGAGCTCACCGCCGCGACGAGCCGTTCCGGGATCTTCAGAATAAAAACGGGCATAGGTGGCAAATGACATCTTGCCAGAATTAATGCCATCCGTATAGTCACGCAAGGTCTTCTTTACACGCTCAATTTCTTCCAATGGTATTTTCGGTTCCAACGTAACAATCTGTACCTCCACCTGAGTAGGAACGAAAGGAATACTGTCTTGCGGCAAATCCTTAAAATAACGACGCACTTCGGCAGGAGTTATCTTAATCTCTCCCACAATATGCTGCTGCATCTTTCTCACTGTTTCTCCATCACGCACATTCTCACGCAACATCTCACGAATCTGGGTAGAAGTCTTGTTGTAATATTCCTCCAATTTCTCTTTAGAACCTCCTACTTGTTCGATGAGCCAATTCGTACGTCTTTCCACCAATCCGATTACTTCCTGTTCGGAAACCTCGATACTATCGATAGCTGCCTGATGAAGGAACAATTTCTGAACAGCAAGCTGCTCCGGAATTATACAATACGGGTCACCGTCAAACTTACGTCCTTCATACTGGGCATTCAACCGCTCACTCTCTACGTCAGATTTAAGAATAGCCTCATCGCCTACTACCCACACGACTTCGTCTATAACATTGTCTTGTCCATATACAGAAACAGTAGCAAGCAGCATCAGTAACAGTGCATAAACTTTAGTACACATCAATTTATTCATCTGAATTCAAATAATAATAAATAATCTTGTTTCTATCCGAAGCCCGCTGATACAAGTCCTCTTTCACCTTGTTGATAAACTCCACACGCTTCAGATTTATTAAAATCTCTTTTATTTCATCTCTGGCAAAGTCCAACGGCTTTTGTTTATCCTTTCCCAAGAAATCTTCTATATGCAAGAAATAGCAAAAGGCCGTGTCCTTTACTTCTACATTCCTGTTTTTATCCAAATAGCTTGCGTCCGTATCCAGCACCTTCAAAGGTATCTTGACAGCCACATCGGGCACAGACGTCCAACGGTCATAAAAATAATCATAACTCACTGCATTACGCAAACTATACTTCTCCAATTTTTCAATAGCGTCCTGATTATTCTTCCGATACCACACACGCACATTCCCCAAATCAGGAGAAGTGAGAGGAACCTTTATAAAAAGTCCTTTGACCAATGGGTTATCCAGTCGGAACAAATCTTTGTTCTTTTCATAATAAGCATTGATTTCCTCCTCACTGATATCGTTTGCCAATTTCTGATTCACCAACTCCTCTTGATAAGTGTGCATAATCAATGCACGGCGATAGTTCTCCACCAGTTTGGAGATTTTATCATTGTCGGGAATATTCCCCTCCGCCTTATCAAACAGCAGCGCATCCTCTATCCAATTCTTGATATAGTGTTCGGCAAACAATACACTATCATCCTTCGATATATTGAGAGGAAGAGCTGCCTGCAAATCTTCCTTATACAGAAATTCACCGGACACTTCCACTAAAGGAGTTTTTCCTTTATGGTTATGCTCCTGACCGCATCCAGTCATGGCAGCGGCAATCACAAGTATTACTCCCCAGTTTTTCACGATACTCATAAAGCATTAAAATAGTGAACGAAGATACTGCAATAATTAATTACTTCCGTTATTATTAACTGTTTTTAAAACCTCTTGGTTTATTTCAACCTTATACTTCCGTTTCAAATCTTTCATCCAAGAGTCCTCATGTACAGCCTGATAATCACGGATTACCGCATCCTTTACATCCAAATAGTTCTCCGGTCCCTTTTTCAACTTCTTTCCCATCACAAAAGTATAAGAAAAACCGGGAACTTGTTCAAAACTTCCGCACTTAAAGACTAATTTATCCACATATTGGTTCTTTCCAATGATAAATACTCCCACTTCTATGCTTGCTTGCGGAACCGATGCGTTCATCATCAACTTTTCTAAAGCGGATTTCCACTCCTCCACCGGCTTTTTCTTTAAGTATTTCTTGATGGCAGAAGCCATTTTCTTATCCTTGCAATGAATAACAGCTCCTTTATATCGGGGCAACTCCCAAGCATAATCTGATTTATGCTGTTTGAAATAGCGTTCCAAATCGGCTTCGGAACAAGCATACTCCCCCTCCTGATACTTCCGGGTAAGATAAGAGGCCAACAGACCATCATGCACTTCTTGCCAACGCAACGTCCAATCGGGATATTTCCCGGCCAAAGCGCCTGACCGGTAAAGAGCCAAAACATCTTTTCTGACCGAAGGAGAAGAAACTCCTTCATGCTCCATATATTCCTGTATTTCCTCCTTTTTATCCTCGTAAGAGGCAAAAGGCTTACGCTCCACCCACTTGACAATATGAAGACCTAAAGGAGAATAAAAAGGAACCGAGACTTTGTTCTTTTCCAACACTGCCAGTTTGTCCACCCATTCTTGCATATTCTTATTGACGGGCATCCATGGCAACAGTCCTCCGACTTGCCGACTGTCCGCATCATCTGAATAATGACGTGCCAACCATGAAAAATCAGCCCCATCCTGCAATGCAGAATAGATGGAGTCCATAACAGCCTGCGCCGCCTGTTCTGCGGCAGGGGTCGCATTTTGAGGCAAATATTTACTGATATGAGCTATTCTCACCCAATCATTTGTCTGGAGACGCCGTTTATTCCGTTCATAAATGGAACGGGACTCCCGTTCCTCCCCAGCCGCATCCACCACATACGACTTTACCAAACGACCTTCATAAAATGAAAGTTGCCTGCGAAAAGCAGCCACAGTATCCAAACCACTATCCATGGCATATCTCACCTTCAGTTTATAGTTGATAAAGGCAGGCAAATAAGCTTCGGGAGTCTGCTTGGGAGCTTTCCGATAATAATATTCGAATTCAGACCGATAAACAGGCTTGCTGTCAATATACAACATAACATCTCCTTGCGCCTGCGCTTCAGACACAGACACAAGGAGAAGCAAGAGAACACCGAGCAAATAACGCGGCATTATATTTTCATTTTATTGAGGACGGCTGTAATTAGGAGCCTCACTAGTGATAGCTACATCATGCGGATGGCTTTCCAATACACCGGCATTGGTAATGCGGGTAAATTTGGCATCATGCAGTTTCTCAATATTGGCAGCACCGCAATAGCCCATACCTGCACGCAGACCACCCACCAACTGATAGATTACTTCGTACAAAGTGCCTTTATAGGGAACACGTGCGGCAATACCTTCCGGCACCAATTTCTTCACATCGGCAGTTCCACTCTGGAAATAACGGTCTTTTGAACCATTCTCCATCGCTTCCAAAGAACCCATACCACGATATGACTTAAACTTACGGCCATTAAAGATAATCGTATCACCCGGAGATTCTTCTGTTCCGGCAACCAATGAACCAATCATTACACTATATCCACCGGCAGCCAAAGCCTTTACGACATCTCCCGAATAACGCAAACCACCATCGGCTATCAAAGGAACACCTGTACCCTTCAAAGCCTTAGCTACGTCATACACAGCAGACAACTGAGGAACACCTACACCGGCCACCACGCGGGTTGTACAGATAGAGCCCGGACCGATACCAACTTTCACTGCATCCGCACCGGCTTCAACCAATGCTTTTGCAGCTTCTCCGGTAGCGATATTACCTACTACAATATCAATGTTCGGGAAGCGTTTCTTTGCCTCTTTCAGTTTTTCAATCACATATTTAGAATGTCCATGAGCTGTATCAATAACGATAGCATCAGCACCGGCATCCACCAAAGCCTGCATACGGTCGAGTGTATCCACTGTCACACCTACACCGGCAGCAACGCGCAACCTGCCTTTGGCATCTTTACAAGCCATCGGCTTGTCTTTCGCTTTTGTTATATCCTTATAAGTAATCAAGCCTACCAGTTTACCGTCTTTATCCACTACGGGCAACTTCTCAATTTTATGTTCCTGCAAAATTTGTGAAGCAGCTTCCATATCGGTAGTCTGATTGGTAGTAACGATATTCTCTTTCGTCATCACTTCATCAATACGCTTATCCATATCTTTCTCAAAACGGAGGTCGCGATTGGTAACAATACCTACCAGATATCTTTCATCGTCCACAACAGGAATACCGCCGATTCTATACTCAGCCATCAGTGCCAAAGCATCTCTCACGGTAGAGCCTCTCTTGATAGTTACGGGATCATAAATCATACCATTCTCAGCACGTTTCACAATAGCTACCTGGCGTGCCTGTTCTTCTATAGACATGTTTTTATGAATAACACCGATACCGCCTTCACGAGCAATGGCAATAGCCATTTTAGCCTCAGTAACCGTATCCATAGCGGCGGTCACAAAAGGTACTTTTAACTCGATGTTGCGTGAGAACTTAGTCGAGAGTTCGACTGCTTTGGGTAAAACTTCAGAATAGGCTGGGATTAACAATACATCGTCGTAAGTCAATCCGTCCATTACAATTTTATCTGCAATAAATGACATAGGGCTTAATGCGTTTTGAATTTATTGCGTGCAAATATACGAGTTTTATTCAATACTGGAAAATGATAGAATATTTTTTTGTTAAGGTGAAAGAAAATTTAGCAGAAACAATAACCAACCCTACCCCGACAAAGCCTCCATTATCTGATTAGCCATTCATTTGCATCCTCCTCCGTTCACGTATATAAAGCGGATTAAGTCAAAAAGTGTGCGGGTATCATAGTTTGAGAAAATCCGGGTCACTTATTATTCTTGGGGAGGGAGTAAATATCCTATCACAAACAAAAGGAAGAACAAGCCGTTTCATAGGGTCAGCCAAGACCTTTTGAACGGAAAATTATTACAGACTCCGGCAATGGACTGTACAGTCCACTATAGTAGTCTGTACGGTCCACTGCAACGGACTATACAGTCCGCTGCCGGAGACTGTAGTAATCCGACGAACACACAGGCATAACCGAAAGGATGAAAACGCTTAGTCCGCCTAATGAAACGACTTAGGGAGCTCAAGAACGCATGCAGGGGTTGAAAACCGAAGAAGACAGTATCAGGAGACAAGTATTTGATTGATATATTAAATCCCCAAGAATAATGACTGGCCCGAGTTTTCTCAGAATATGATACCAACACACTTTTTGGCTTGACCCGCCTTTTCGGAGTAGCAGTAACTACAACAGAAAATAAGACAGCCCACGATGGGACGCCCTAATAAAGTCTGTGGCATCCGCTTTCACACATAACGTATAGTACGTTTCACCTATCAGCACTATATATCAACAAGTTATGCCTTGTTTTGTGTGAAAGCAGTTTTTCCCAACTTCATCACCGTCATCGGCAGAAGCCAACCCGCAAGATTCAATGAACCGTATCAACCTTCAACAGATATTTACGCAGCACCTGCTTGACATCGTACATTATACCTTCTTGCACATCCTTCGGCACACTAAGTTCGACGGATATCACGTTTTTCGATACGTCCGCTCCTTCGAGCAAGGAAGCTATTTCGGATTCCAATTCCTGTAAAGTAAAATCTTTCAGACTTCCTTTCTTCTCTCCTTCCATGAAAATCGTGATGCCAAACCCTTCCAGACGTTGGTTTTTATCCGAAACCCCTGCAACCGGATTTCCATAAGACCGGGGAGGATTATAGACAATCCGACTGGAAAGGCTATGCTGCAACACTCCGGCAGGATAGGTTGCACTCAACTCGCGCACCGCCAACTCATATCCGCGGCTTATCTGCTGCTTGGCCTCGTAAACACAGCCCATCTTCGCATTCCGGTCGGCTGTGATGCAGGCTACCATCTCCGGTACATCCTTCCTCTTGGCATATCGGGAAGAGAAGTCAGCGACGAGCCTCTTCGACACGGCATCTGCCAGACCTTCCAACTTCACCGCATCCATCTTGTTGAAGGCACCAATCATCAACTGGTTGCGCTGATTGACATACACATCAAATGCCACGGCATCTGCCGCCAGTCCAGCATAATCAGCCGCCGAAAGCGAAATATCCAGCGAACTGCTGTCACACGCGGTTGCCTGTCCCGCCACGACTGTCTGTAAGGTGGCATCTACTTTAGGCTGGGCGAACACAAATACGGCTCCCGCAGCCAACGGAAACGCTATCAAGATATACAAGCGCTTCCATCCGGGTGTTTTTCTTTTCATCATCATAGTTATACGTTTTTTAAGTGAACAATGGTCAAAACCGCAGGCCATAGAGTAGAGCCTTGTGCCCACAGCTTTTTCCACCAATAATAATTGATATGTTTTTACATCAATGCCACGACTGATTACTTCATGGTCTGCCTGATACTCATGCAGGTCGCGCAACTCTTTCTGCCACAGCCACACTACCGGATTGAACCAGTGGAAAACCTGCAACAGCTGCACCAAAAGGCCGTCCCATGAGTGACCGTGAAGCACATGCATCTGTTCGTGCAGGCGTATCAACGGATAAGCCTCATAGTCCTTACGATTCATCACAATGTAATTTCCCCAGCTGAAAGGACTTACCTGCCTGTCTGTCAATGCCCAACACACACCGCTTTCACGAAATGTGGAAGCACCTCTTATCAGACGCCACATACGGATGTATGCCGACAAGAACAGACACAGGACAAAGGCACACCCTCCGGCATAAAGAAAAAAGAAAAACCGGGGATAGAGAAACACACCTTCTCCGGTATCGGCAGGAACAATCGCCCCTACCTCAGCCTGTCCCTTTTCAGGCAAAGCAACTATAGTCAATGCCTCGTCCAACATACGCAACGGACGATGCACTGGTAATTCTTTCTCTAGAGTGAAATGTATCAGCGGAAGTAATGAGCACACTAACAAGCCCAACACTAAAATCCGGCGATTAAACCGAAAATGAGTGGTTCCTCTGAACAGCAGCCGGTACCACAAATAAAATACAGACAGGCAGAGGGTGCTTTTCAATATATAAATGACAAAGGCGGCCATGACGTTTTTCTTTTATTCCTATCCTTTTTCAATTTTTGCTATCAGTGCCTTCAGCTCGTCCAGCCCCATCTTCTCTTCCTCAATGAACTGCGACACCACCCGAGTATAAGAGTTGTCGTAATATTGCGAAATGACATCACTCAACGCCGCCCCTTTGTATTCTTTCTCCGAAACTATCGCATCATAGCGATAACTATTGCCCCACACACGGAAAGTAACAAATCCTTTCTCGACCAACAGTTTTACCAATGTAGCCACGGTATTATAGTGAGGCTTGGGTTCCTCATAAAAGGCCAGCATTTCACGAATGAACATCGGCCCGTGTTGCCAGAAGATATTCATTATCTCTTCTTCCTTCGCTGTCAGTTTCTTCATTCTTTTCTTTGTTTATCGGTTAGACACAGCACAAATATAAGCAAAGTTTGATACAAACTACTAAATCTATTAGTAGAAGTATTATATTTAATAGTAATTAACGATATGATATAAAAAAAGCCGGATTCCCTCGTAGAAATCCGGCTTTCTTTATATATTAATCCTTTGATTAGTTTGCCATTTCGGAAATGAACTTGATACGCACCAGACGGATTTCGTCTTCGGTATAGTCATCACCCAACTCTTCCATTGCATCGTCTATCTTATCGGTCGTAGACTCTTTGAAGTAATCGTAGATGTCATCCAAGTGGTCTTCATCCATAATTTCTTCGAGGAAGTAGTCAATATTCAGCTTAGTACCCGAATACACGATAGCTTCTACCTCATCCAGCAGCTCGCTGAATTCCAACCCTTTGGATACGGCAATATCATCAAGAGCGACCTTACGGTCGATTGACTGGATGATAGACACCTTCAACTTTGACTTATTGGCAACGGTACGGACACGCAAATCTTCAGGACGTTCAATCTCATTTTCTTCGCAGTGTTTCTTTATCAATACACAGAACTCCTGACCGTAACGTTTAGCTTTGCCTGCACCCACACCCGGAATATTCTGAAGTTCTTCCAGCGTAACGGGATAGATGGTCGCCATTGCCTCCAAAGAAGGATCCTGGAATATGACATAAGGAGGAACATCCAGCTTCTTCGACAGCTTCTTGCGCAAATCTTTCAGCATGGAATAAAGCACAGGGTCTACTGCACATGAAGCGCCTCCCCGAACCGGAGTTTCTTCTTCTTCCTCTTCAAAATCATTATCTTCCACTATCTTGAACGATTTCGGATTCTTAAGGAACTTATGACCTTCAGAAGTCACCTTCAGCAATCCATAGTTCTCGACATCTTTGCTTAAATAACCGGCTATCAACGCTTGGCGAATGACAGCATTCCACGTTTTATCTTCTTCACCCATGCCAGAGCCGAACACTTCAAGCTCTTCATGTTTGTGTGCAAGTACTTCCGTAGTTTCCTTACCCAGAAGAATATCTATTATATAATCTGCTTTAAAGTTTTCTTTTACCGCTATGATTGTTTCAATCACGGCACACAATGAATCCTGAGCCTCCACTTGCTTTTTAGGATTTAAACAGTTATCACAATTTCCACAATTATCTTCTGTAAACTCTTCTCCAAAATAATGTAATAACGATTTGCGACGACATACCGACGACTCGGCATAAGCTGCTGTTTCCAGCAATAGCTGTTTGCCTATTTCCTGCTCGGCTACCGGTTTTCCCTGCATAAACTTTTCCAGCTTCTGCAAGTCTTTGTTGGAATAGAATGTAATGCACATACCTTCTCCCCCGTCACGTCCGGCTCTACCTGTTTCCTGATAATAGCCTTCCAGACTCTTGGGGATATCATAGTGTATCACAAAACGCACATCAGGCTTGTCAATACCCATTCCAAATGCGATAGTAGCTACAATTACGTCGATGTCTTCTTTCAGGAAACCATCCTGATTGGCGGTGCGTGTTGCCGAATCCATACCGGCATGATAAGCGCGGGCATTGATGCCGTTGGCTTGCAATATTTCTGCCAGTTCTTCTACTTTCTTACGGCTCAGACAATAAATAATACCTGACTTGCCTGGATTTGCCTTAATAAACTTAATAATATCACGGTCGATATTATTCGTTTTGGGGCGTACCTCGTAATAAAGATTCGGACGATTGAATGAAGATTTAAACTCTGCCGCATCCAGCATTCCCAAATTCTTCTGGATATCCATACGAACTTTCGGAGTAGCCGTAGCCGTAAGCGCAATGACAGGCGCCTTTCCTATTTCATTTATAATAGGACGAATCCGACGGTACTCGGGACGGAAATCATGCCCCCATTCCGAAATACAGTGCGCCTCGTCTACTGCATAGAAAGAAATCTTCACACCTCTCAGAAACTCTACATTCTCTTCCTTCGTCAATGACTCGGGAGCTACATAGAGCAATTTGGTCTTTCCACTCAAAATATCTGATTTCACTTGGTCGATAGCCGACTTGTTTAATGAAGAATTGATGAAATGAGCCACTCCGTCTTCTTCGCTGAAGTTACGCATGGCATCCACCTGATTTTTCATTAATGCAATTAAAGGAGATATGACAATTGCCGTTCCTTCCATGATGAGTGAAGGCAACTGATAACATAACGATTTTCCGCCGCCCGTAGGCATTAACACAAATGTATCATTCCCGGCCAGCAAATTACGGATAATTGCTTCTTGGTTTCCCTTGAAAGTATCAAATCCAAAATACTTTTTCAGTGCGCTAGTCAAATTTATATTCTCCTTCATTGTATCAAATAGTTTTTCGCGGTTCCCCGGTTCTTGTTTTTACATCTTTTGTTGTCTAACAAAGTTATAAACAAGTTCTCAAATTACACGAATATTTCGAGTAATATTTTTCAGAAGAATTGCATTTTTCTTTCTCTCTCCCTTTATTCTATTGATACTAAGCATTTTGCAGCCGTGAAATATTTGCTTTATCCATCTGTTTTTGAGCGTAATCCAACGTTACTTCAAAGCTTTTCACCTTCTTTGATGGTAATTCAAACATCATATCCATCATAATCGTTTCTACGATGGAACGCAATCCACGGGCTCCAAGTTTGTATTCGATAGCTTTGTCAACTATGTATTCGAACACTTCGGGCTGAAATACCAATTCTATTTTATCCATTTTAAACAGTTTGACGTACTGCTTGATAATAGAATTCTTTGGCTCCGTAAGGATACTGCGCAATGCGTTTCTATCCAACGGATTCAAATAAGTAAGAATAGGCAGACGACCGATTATTTCGGGTATCAGTCCGAATGATTTCAAATCTTGGGGTGCAATATACTGCATCATATTACTACGGTCTATTTTCACCGTTTCCTTGGCCGCACTATAGCCTACAACATTAGTGTTGAGACGCTGGGCTATCTTTCGCTCAATACCGTCGAATGCTCCGCCACAAATGAACAGAATATTTTTGGTATTGACCTGAATCATTTTCTGATCCGGGTGCTTGCGTCCGCCCTGGGGCGGGACATTGACTACCGAGCCTTCCAACAGTTTCAACAAACCTTGCTGCACTCCCTCACCGCTTACATCGCGAGTGATGGAAGGATTGTCCCCTTTACGGGCTATCTTATCGATTTCATCTATGAATACAATACCTTTTTCAGCTTCGGGCACATTGTAATCCGCCACTTGGAGCAAACGGGTCAGAAGGCTTTCAATATCTTCACCCACATATCCGGCTTCGGTCAAAACAGTAGCATCAACAATGGTAAAAGGAACATGCAATAGCTTTGCAATCGTACGGGCAAGCAATGTCTTTCCGGTTCCTGTGCTACCCACCATGATGATATTGGACTTTTCAATTTCCACATCATCCTCGTCCGCTTTCTGAAGCAAACGCTTATAGTGATTGTAAACGGCTACCGAAAGATATCTTTTCGCATCATCCTGGCCGATGACATACTCGTCCAGGAATTCTTTAATCTGTTGCGGTTTAGGCAACTCTTTCAAGTTGAGCTCTTCTACTTTTCCTTTTGACTGGTGAAGGGCTTCTTTGGTAATCTCGTATGCCTGCTCGGAACAACTGTCACAAATACAGCCGTTCATGCCGGTAATAAGAAAACCTACCTCATTTTCAGAGCGTCCGCAAAAACTGCACTTTCTCTTGTTTCTTGGTGTTTTACTATCTTCCAATTTTCTCTTAATATTAATGTAATTATACCTTATATATTATAGAGCCGGCTTGCGAGACAGCACTTCATCAATCATACCATACTCTTTTGCCTCCTGAGCCGTCATCCAATAATCACGGTCTGAATCTGCCCATACCTTATCAAAATCAGTATGCGAGTGTTCTGCTATGATTGTATAAAGTTCTTTCTTCAGCTTCATTATTTCACGCGCTGTAATTTCAATATCCGAAGCCTGGCCCTGAGTGCCACCCATCGGCTGATGAATCATTACACGGGAGTGTGTCAGCGCCGAACGTTTTCCTTCAGTTCCCGCAACCAGCAAAACAGCTGCCATCGAAGCGGCCATACCGGTACAGATGGTGGCTACATCGCTATTGATAAACTGCATGGTATCATAAATACCCAGTCCGGCATAAACAGAGCCACCCGGCGAGTTAATATAAATAGATATATCTTTTCCTGAATCTACAGAATCCAGATAAAGGAGCTGAGCCTGGAGAGTGTTAGCCGTATAGTCATTGATTTCTGTACCCAGAAAGATAATTCTGTCCATCATCAAACGCGAAAATACGTCGAGCTGGGTTACGTTCAACTGACGTTCTTCCAAAATATAAGGGTTCAGATATCCGCCTTGAGACTTAATGACATCGTCCAGCACCATGCTGTTCATTCCTAAATGCTTGGTAGCAAATTTTCTAAAATCATCCATAATTTAATGGTTTAGTTATTATTCACAAAAAGAGGCTTTCAACCCCATTTTTTCAAACAAACAAAAGTACAAAAAAATACGGTCGACGTATCGAAACTTTTGCTTATAACGAAATTTTCTGGTCAAAAGCCCCCTTTTTTAGTAAGATTTAGCAATCAATGCTTATCTTGCCAAAAATATTATTCAAACATTTTGTTGAATTCTTCCATTGTAACTGACTTGTGGTTCAAAGTTGCTTTTTCCTTCAAAGCAGCAGCCAGTTTGCTTTCTACGGCACGGTTTACCAAAGATTCTACCGTTTCTTGTTTTTTCAGCATTTCTTTTGCATAGTTTTCGAGCATTTCTTCAGGAATGTTCAACATGCCATACTGAGCGAACTGAAGACGGGTAGCTTCTTTAGCCATATTCAAAACGTCTGCTTGTTCCACCTTGATTTCATTAGCAGCAATCAACTGTTCCTTAATCAGATGCCAAGTCAGTTCTTCGATGCTCTTGTCGTAGTTTTCAGCAACGAATGCTTCTCCCTTTTCTTCATTGTTCAGCAACATGATGCGCTTCAACAAAGCATCCGGGAATTCAAGTTTGCCTACTCTCTTAGTCAGGTAATCACGAACATCCATCAAGAACTTGTAGTTGCTGTCCGCTTCAAACTGAACGGCAATTCCTTCTTTGATTTTTGCACGGAATTCTTCTTCACTCTTCACTGTGTCTTTGCCAAATACCTGGTCGAACAATTCCTGGTTCAGTTCTGCAGGAATCATGCGAGTGATTTCTTCCACTTGGAAGCTGAAGTTACCTTTAACATCTGCAACTTCTTCTTTCTTGATTTTCAGCAATGAAGAAAGTTCTGCTTCGTTGTTATCAAATGCAGTAGCAGGGTTGAATACCAAAACGTCATTAACCTTAGCTCCGTTGAAGATAGCTTTTTGGTCATCGTTCTTCATGTAAGCCGGCATCATTACGGCGCCTTCTACCTGAATACCACCTTCTTTAGTGTTACCGTTTTCGTCCAGCTCAGCCAACAGACCCTTAATCATGTCTTTGTCTTCGTAGGCTTCTACTTTATCATATTTAGCCGCACGCTGAGTGTACATTTTCACCTGCTGTTCCACCAATTCGTCAGCCACTTCGATTGTATAATAATCTACAGTATCCTGATTTGTGATTTCAGCATTGAATTCAGGAGCCAAAGCAATATCGAATACAAACTCAAAGTTTTCCTGAGTGTCGAAATCCACCGGCTGCATCTTTTCAGCGTTCGGCAACGGCATACCCAGCATATTCACTTTGTTTTCACGGATATATTCGTTTACTTTTTCCTGCATCAGCTTATCAACTTCTTCAGCAAGCACAGCTTTACCAAATTGCTTTTTGATAAGACTCATAGGTACCATGCCTTTACGGAAACCCGGAATGTTGGCTTTCTGACGGTAAGTCTTCAACACTTTTTCTACTTTTTCCTGATAATCGGCCTTTTCGATATTAACAGTAAGCAATGCACTTACCTTGTCAACGTTTTGCAATGAAATATTCATTCTGACTTATTTTATTTAATTGTTACTTCTTTCAGATTTTCTCATCAAAGAGGTTGCAAAATTAGTGTTTAATCTTTCAATTACCAAATACACAGGCTAAAAAAAACTAATTGACAATAGAAAGTAGCCTGATAAAAGACAAATAAAATGGCACAAATAAAAAAAAGAAAAAAAAGTCGCTTTTTTTCTTGCTTATTCAAATTTTATGCGTTCCTTTGTGGTCGAACTGGTGATAGATAATATAGCTAGTGATTTTTATTACAAGGTTTTACTTCTGTACGCATAGCACTTACGTAAACTCTCTGTTGTTCTAATCCCCCTATCTCATTAATAATCACCATTCAGAGAGTATTTTTTATTTTATTTATTTTTATTTTTTCACTTATGAACATGTATGTTGGAAACCTTAACTACCGTGTTAAGGAAGGAGATTTGGAACAAGCAATGTCTGCTTACGGAGTAGTAACTTCTGTAAAGGTTATCAAAGACCGTGAAACAGGTAAGTCAAAAGGATTTGCTTTTGTTGAAATGGAAGATGACCAGGATGCTGCTAAAGCCATCAACGAACTGAACGGTTCTGAATTTATGGGCCGTCAATTAGTTATCAAAGAAGCATTACCGAAAAGAATGTAATTACTGATTGATACAGACTAAAAAGGCTGCGAATGGATTCGCAGCCTTTTTTATTTGGAATTTTCTGCCGCACATCATCCGGCCAATTTTAGGGGACTGACGCATCCGCTTACACGTACGTACGCGTTGGCTCACACGTTAGTACGCATAGCTCTACACGTACTAACGCATAAGCCTATACGTACTAATGTATCTTTTAGCCTTGCATCTGCTGTTTCCGATTGGCTTCTTCCAGTTGGAAGTCTTTACGGCGAAGCACAAAGTTGGTTCCCAGATATTTCTCACGGACAACCGGATTCTCTGCCAACTCTTCGGGCGTGCCTTGGAACAGAATCTTTCCTTCAAACAACAAATAGGCCCGGTCAGTCAAACGCAGAGTTTCCAATGCATTATGGTCGGTTATCAAGATTCCGATATTCTTGTCTTTCAATTTCCACACAATATGCTGTATATCCTCTACTGCAATAGGGTCTACACCGGCAAACGGTTCATCGAGCATAATAAACTTTGGGTCGATTGCCAGACAACGGGCTATCTCCGTTCGACGACGCTCACCTCCCGACAACTGGTCTCCCAAATTCTTACGCACCTTTTGCAAGCGGAACTCAGCTATCAAGCTTTCCAGTTTCTCCTTTTGATATTCGGGACTGGTCTTTGTCAGTTCCAAAACAGAAGCGATATTATCTTCCACGCTCATTTTGCGGAACACAGAGGCTTCTTGTGCCAAATAGCCGATACCGTTTTGAGCTCGTTTGTACACAGGATAAGAAGTGATATCCAAATCATTCAAATAAATATGTCCTTCATTGGGTACAATCAAACCGGTAGTCATATAAAAAGAGGTGGTCTTACCTGCCCCATTCGGCCCCAGCAAACCGACAATCTCTCCTTGCTTCACATCAAAGGAAACATGGCTCACTACAGTACGTTTGCCGTACTTCTTTACCAGATTTTCAGTACGCAATACCATTTTGCCATTTTCAGGCATTACATTTTGTTGTTCTATTTCCTGCTCTGACATATCTACGAATTTTGGGACAAAAGTACTAAAAAAGTTTAGGAAACGTATAACAGAACAGAAAATCAGAACATCTTTTGCATTTATATAGACAAAAAAGGCTACTTTTGCAGGAAATTGTGAAAACTATGATGATAAGACCCATAACGACTGTAGGAAAATACATCATACTGATGGGACGTACTTTTGCGCGTCCGGAACGTATGAGAATGTTTTTCAAACAATACCTCAATGAAATGGTGCAACTGGGAGTAAATTCTATCGGCATTGTGCTGCTGATTTCATTCTTCATTGGTGCAGTTATTACCATTCAAATCAAATTAAACATCGAAAGCCCTTGGATGCCGCGCTTCGTAGTAGGTTACACTACCCGTGAAATCATGTTGTTGGAGTTTTCGTCCTCTATCATGTGTCTCATCCTTGCCGGTAAGGTCGGGTCCAACATTGCTTCAGAGATAGGAACAATGCGGGTAACTCAGCAAATCGACGCTCTTGAGATTATGGGAGTCAATTCGGCAGGTTATCTCATTCTGCCTAAAATTGCTGCTTTGATGACTATGATTCCTTTTCTGGTGATTTTTAGTATTTTCTCCGGAATCATAGGTGCCTTTTGCACCTGCTGGTTTGGTGGGGTACTGAATGCGGAAGATTTGGAATACGGTTTGCAATACAGTTTCCAGGAATGGTTTGTCTGGTGTAGTTTTATAAAGTCATTGTTCTTCGCTTTTATCATCTCCAGTGTATCAGCCTACTTCGGTTATACAGTAGAGGGCGGCTCCATTGCAGTGGGTAAGGCAAGTACAGATTCTGTAGTCATGAGCAGTGTACTGATTCTGTTCTCCGACTTGGTATTAACACAACTTTTAATGGGATGATACAAGTTAAATCATTATATAAGTCATTCGAAGGCAAAGATGTATTGGTAGATATCAATGCCATTTTTGATAACGGAAAAACCAACCTGATTATCGGTCAGAGCGGTTCGGGAAAAACGGTATTGATGAAATGTATCGTAGGGCTGCTGACACCCGAAAGGGGGGAAATCCTCTATGACGGTCGTAACTTCCTAAGCATGAATAAGAAAGAGAAAAAGACATTACGTCGCGAAATGGGAATGATTTTCCAAAGTGCTGCCTTATTCGACTCTCTTACGGTATTGGAAAATGTGATGTTTCCACTCGATATGTTCTCTAACGACACTTACCGTGACCGTCTGAGGCGTGCTCAATTCTGCCTTGACCGTGTCAATCTGATTGAAGCTCAAAATAAGTACCCGGGAGAAATCAGTGGCGGTATGCAGAAGCGTGTTGCCATTGCACGTGCCATCGCACTAAATCCGCAATATCTATTCTGTGATGAACCAAACTCCGGCTTGGATCCTAAAACATCGTTGGTAATCGACGAACTGATTCATGATATCACTACCGAATATAACATGACTACGATTATCAATACTCACGATATGAACTCTGTAATGGGAATCGGCGACAGTATTCTCTACATCTACCAAGGACATAAAGAGTGGGAAGGCACTAAGAATGATGTATTCACAGCAACAAATGAACGCCTGAACAACTTTATTTTCGCTTCTGATTTATTGCGCAAAGTAAAAGAAGAAGAGATTAGGGAAATAGAAAAGAAAAAATAAGGGAATTATCTACCATAGGGGCGGACTATATATTTATGTTCGCCCGAATGACAACAATTCAGTTCGCATTATGTATTCGGATGGAAACATTCCGTCCATGCAGAAATAAAAACAATGAGGCTGTCTCATTCTCTTATTCTGAAACAACCTCATTTGAATTTTATGTTAAATACTTTATTTCTGTCTGATATAAATATTTATCGGAGTACCGGAAAGTCCCCATTTCTCACGCATCTTATTCTCAAGAAAACGTTTATACGGATCCTTTACATATTGAGGCAAATTAGCGAAGAACACAAAAGAAGGAACTTGTGTATTAGGCAACTGTGTACAATATTTAATCTTAATATATTTTCCTTTTGTTGAGGGGGGCGGATATGCCTCAATCAACGGCAACATTTCTTCATTCAGACGAGCAGTCGGAATACGGGTTGTGCGGGCATGATAAACCTCCTTAGCCATTTCCAGCACTTTAAAAATGCGTTGTTTAGTCATTGCAGAAGCAAATATGATAGGGAAGTCCACAAATGGAGCAAAACGCGAACGAATAGCCTCTTCGTATGTCTTCATCACCTTAGCATCTTTATTCTCTATCAAATCCCATTTATTCACTACTACTACCAGTCCCTTCTGATTACGCTGGATAAGCGAAAAAATATTCAAATCCTGTCCCTCTATACCACGAGTTGCATCAATCATCAAGATACATACATCCGAATTTTCGATGGAGCGGATAGAGCGGATAACGGAATAGTATTCCAAATCTTCCGTCACTTTATTCTTTTTGCGAATACCGGCGGTATCCACCAAATAGAAATCAAAACCAAACTTCTCGTAACGAGTATAAATAGAGTCACGCGTAGTACCGGCAATCTCTGTCACAATATTACGGTCTTCACCGATAAAGGCATTTACGATAGATGATTTTCCTGCATTCGGACGGCCCACCACTGCAAAACGGGGAATATCCTCGTCCAACAGTTCTTCTCCTTCTTTACTGAACTTGCTTACAATCAAGTCCATTAAATCTCCTGTGCCGAATCCACTCAAGGCAGAAATACAATACGGGTCATCAAGTCCCAACGTATAAAATTCGGCTGCATTATATTGCAAGTCATTGTTGTCAGTCTTATTTGCTACCATGATAACCGGCTTCTTTGTGCGACGCAAGATGGCAGCCACCTCCATATCAAGGTCTGTCACTCCATTTACCACATCTACAACAAATAGAATCACATCCGCTTCATCAACGGCCAACAATACCTGTTTGCGGATTTCCTCTTCAAAAACATCATCCGAGTTTACTACCCATCCGCCGGTATCAACGACAGAGAACTCACGTCCCAACCATTCCGACTTACCATATTGGCGGTCGCGGGTTGTTCCTGCCTGCTCATTTACAATAGCCTGACGAGTCTTGGTCAGACGATTAAAAAGTGTAGACTTTCCCACATTGGGACGTCCTACGATTGCTACTAAATTTCCCATGTTCTTTCTTGTTTACGGCTATCACAGTCGATTTTAATCCAATTGATACCCAAAGTTTTTCAATTCTTTGTCAGAGCTTCTCCAGTCCTTATCCACTTTCACAAAAGTTTCAAGATAAACAGACTTCTGGAAGAAATGCTCTAAAGTCTTACGTGCTTCTGTTGCCACTTTCTTCAATGCTTTGCCCTGTTTACCGATGATAATACCTTTCTGTGAATCACGCTCCACATAAATCACCGCACTGATATGAATGCTCTTTGCATCTTCTTTAAATTGTTCTACAACTACTTCTACCGAGTAAGGAATCTCCTTGTCATAATACAGCAAAATCTTTTCACGGATAATCTCCGTCACAAAGAAACGAGCCGGCTTATCAGTCCATTGGTCTTTACCAAAATAAGGAGGTGAATCGGGCAGCAATTCCTTGATGCGCTTCATCACTACATCTATATTAAACTTCGAAGTAGCCGAAATAGGAATAATTTCAGCTTGCGGAATCAGTTCATGCCATTCTTCCACCAGCTTTACCAAATCTTCCTGATTAGTCAAATCTATTTTATTAATCAGCAATAAGATAGGAACTTGCAGTTTACGAACCTTTTCGATAAACTCCAGATTCTTGTCGGGCTTCTCTATCACATCAGTCACATACAGTAACACATCAGCATCTGCCAGCGCCGACTCCGAAAAATTAAGCATACTTTCCTGCAACTTATAATTCGGCTTCAATACTCCCGGGGTATCCGAAAATACAATCTGCATATCATCAGTATTCAAAATACCCATGATACGATGACGCGTCGTCTGTGCCTTGAACGTAGCGATTGAGATGCGTTCGCCTACCAGCAAATTCATCAATGTAGACTTACCCACATTAGGATTTCCTACTATATTTACAAACCCTGCCTTATGCATAATTTTTTATAATTTATTGGTTACAGACAAAAAAACGCATCTGAGTATGGATGCGTTCATTTGTATTTGTAGTTTAATGATTATTATCTCTTACTACCATCGTAACCCCATTTCACATAAACGGCTCCATAGGTGAAACCTGCGCCGAATGCTGTAAATATCAGGTTATCTCCTTTCTTCAGCTGCTTTTCATAATCCCAAAGGCACAACGGAAGCGTTGCCCCACTGGTATTTCCATAACGCTGAATATTTATCATCACCTTATCCAAGGGCACTTCCAAGCGAGATGCAACAGCATCAATGATGCGCAAGTTCGCCTGATGAGGAATTACCCAGTCGATATTATCTTTATTCAAACCATTGTTTGCAGCAATAGTCGCAGTAATATCCGACATATTTGAAACAGCATATTTAAAAACAGTTCTACCCTCCTGATAGAGATAATGCATTTTATGATCTACCGTGAAATAAGAAGGAGGACATACAGACCCACCTGCTTTCATGTGAAGGAAAGGAAGACCTTTACCATCCGTACGCAGAATAGAATCCATTATTCCGTAATCTTCTGTAGTAGCTTCTACCATACATGCTGCAGCGCCATCACCAAAGATAGGGCAAGTAGCACGGTCTTGGTAGTTTACCATAGACGACATCTTATCAGCACCAACAATAATAATCTTTTTATGTCTACCAGATGCGATGAGTGAAGCAGCTGTTTCCATTAAGTACAAAAATCCACAACACGCAGCCTGTAAGTCGAATGCAAATGCATTCTTCAATCCCAACTTATCGCACAGAATAGAAGCGGTTGAAGGGAAATGATAGTCAGGAGTAGTTGTTGCTACGATTACCGCATCAATGTCGTCAGGATTTGAACCGGTTTTCTGCATCAGTTGCTTGGCTGCCTTACGCGCCATATACGATGTTCCCAATCCCTCCTCATTAAGGATACGTCTCTCTTTAACTCCAATTCGAGTCATAATCCATTCATCGTTGGTATCTACCATTCTTGAAATTTCTTCATTCGTCAAGACATAATCAGGTACATAACCACCGACTCCTGTTATTACTGCATTAATTTTTTCCATCATTCCAAATTATTAGTTTGTACCCTTTATAAAAACAGCCGACAGAGCCGAAGCTCGCCGGCTTTATTTTATAAAACGTACAAACGTGTTTAAAGCTACTGATTAGACAGCAGCTTCTTTTTCGATTGCTAACTTACCTCTATAATAACCGCAAGCTCCACATACAGTGTGGTAAACATGCCATTCGCCGCAGTTAGGACAGATAGCTAAAGTAGGAGCAACTGCTTTATCATGAGTTCTTCTCTTTGCAGTTCTCGTTTTTGATTGTCTTCTTTTAGGATGTGCCATTTTTCTAAACTTTAATTATTATCTAATATTTTCTTTAATTCATTCCATCTCGGATCTATTTCCTGAGGCTCTTCATTGCCTATTTCTTCACCTTCGGGTAATTCAACTGCAATATCATCATCTTCCTCATCATCACCTGAAGTACGCAAATGTTTGCTCAGCTTGCCTACCATGCCTTTATTACATTTACCCGGAGCATGCACATGTTTCATAGGTATATTCAATGCTATGAACTCATACAAGAACCATGCAATGTTAATGTAACCGTCTTCCTCAGGAACCACGACAATATCACCTTCTTCGGCAAATGAGGGCCCCAATTTGACTTTCAGCTTATCTGATGTCGAAATAGGTAATTCCATTTCATCCAGACAACGGTCACATGGTACAATGACAATACCTTCAGTCTGGAACTCTAACAAAAAAACGCCAGATGTCTTTTTCACATTCAGCTCCACTGTCAGCTTTCCTTTTTGCACTTCTGGTCCATCCAGATCTACAAAGAATTGATTATCCAGCGTAAACTCATACTTAGCAGAGTCCGCTTTCATATTCTTCAATTCAATCTTATATTTATCAAACTTTCCCAAAGCAATACTATATAAATCGGGCGACAAAGATACAAATAATATTCCATTATCATACCATAATCGGCAGATATTTTTGAATTTAACTCCTTTTTCGGCCGTTTTATCTATTACAAAAGCCGGGGCAGTAGAAATTTAGTGGGGATTCTCGTTTCCTATTCTCGCCCGAAATTCCG
>ERZ838118.885-NODE-885-length-39832-cov-5.054680_pt1 | contig 39832 bp, 30 predicted proteins | sample MGYA00519863_ERZ838118 | MGnify/ENA primary metagenome ERZ838118 (study PRJEB31850, sample SAMEA3708827) | human gut metagenome | biome: human gut; feature: human-associated habitat; material: faeces | place: China | collected 2014 ...
GGAGGCGATCAGGGTAATCCGCCCATTCTCGATGTGCTCCAGCAGCGTCTGCCGTTGTTTTTTATTGAAATATTAAGTGCGGATATCGCAACAAAAGTATTGGTTTTGGGAAATACAAAAATATCGCAGGCGATAGACGCATTGTTTAATAATACAATTTCGGAGTATATCAATAAACAATTCTGGATATATGTTGCCGTTCTTGTTGCGGCGGGATTTATTTTTACATATATTCAGACATATGCGACAAAAGTATTTGCGGTAAATATGCAGACTGATTTCAGAAGAGAGGCGGGAAAGAAGCTGCCGGAGCTTCAGTTTAAATATTTCGACTCGCATTTGTCGGCGAGAGTGCTTAATAATTTTATTGATGATGTGGCTAAAATTTCGGAATATTATTCAGAGCTTCTTCCTGATATCGTAAAAACAATAATAACAAGCGTGACGATTTTTATTACACTTATAAAAGTTGACCGAGTGACGGCACTTCTGCTTCTTGTTATTATACCCGTAATGGCGGTTATCACAAGTTTTACGGGAAATATGGTGTCAAAGCTTACGAGAAAACATACTGAATATAACGATGAAGTAAATGAACTCGCATATGATGCCATAAACGGTATCAGTGTTGTAAAAAGTTTTAACCTTGAAAATTATTTTAAAAATAAGATAAAAAATACGTTAAAAACAATATTAAAATTTGAATACAGAAGAAATGCAATTTCGTCAATAGGCTGGGCTACGGGAAGCCTTGTATCTACGGCACCTTATATTATTTTGAGTATATTTGCGTTACACAGAGTTTTGTCGGGAAATCTGACTGTGGGCGGGATGACATATTTCATACTTTTTATGGACAGGCTTTTGCAGCCTCTTGGAAATCTTCCGTATATGATTATTGACGCAAAAATTGATTTGGTTTCAAAAAACAGGCTCAAAGAGCTGATGAATTATCCTGTTGAAACAAATATGGAAAATTCCGAGGATAACACAGGAGATTTTTCTAAAAAATCCGATAACACCAGGAAGAACAGTAATATTGTAAACGCTGACAAAATCGGGAAGAACAATAATGCGGCAGTAGTATTTAAAGACGTTACATTTTCGTATGTTAAGGGAAATAATGTTTTAAAAAATTTCAATGTTAATATAGAAGCGGGAAAAAATGTTGCTTTTGTCGGTTTATCGGGCGGCGGAAAGAGCACGATTTTTAAGCTGATTTGCGGTTTGTATGAAGTAAACGGCGGTACAGTGGAGATTTTCGGAAAGAGAATCGGCGAAGAAAATATTGATTTAATAAGAAAAGATATAGCACTTGTTTCGCAGGATACTTATCTGTTTCCAGAGACGATTGCGTGGAATGTTGCCTGCGGAGACGAATCGGTAAGTATGGAACGTATTATCGAATGTTGCAAAAAAGCAAGAATTCACGATGATATTATGAAAATGCCTCAGGGTTACAATACCGATGCAGGGGAACGCGGAAATATGCTTTCGGGCGGACAGAAGCAGAGAATAGCGATTGCAAGGGCTTTGCTTAAAGATGCCAGGCTTATATTATTCGATGAGCCGACAGCGTCCGTGGATATTGAAAATGAAGAAAAAATAAAACAGGCAATAGAAGAAATCAAAGAAAATCATACAATAATTACGATAGCACACAGACTTAATACAATAGAAAATGCAGACTGCATATATGTTGTGGATAACGGTGTTATAGCCGAAAGCGGTACGCATGATGAATTGATTGCCGGAAACGGAATATATAAAAGGCTGTATGATACGAAAGAGGAGGTGTCCCATGAATAATTTTAAAATATTAAAAGAACTGATAAAAAGATTTCAGGGAGTCCGTGCGGTTCTTTATTTTGCGGAAATAATAGGAATGGGAGTAGCAGATGGAATTTCGGTGGTTCTGGTTTCAAGAATTATAGGTATAATTACGGACACTGCCGTGTCAAAAGGAAATTTACGCGATACTCCGCTGGTAAAATATATAATTCTTACAATAATATTTAAAATTATTATACAGACATTGCTGGCTGTTTTGTATAACGACGAAGCAAAGCGGACAGGTGCGAATATGCGTAATACTGTATACGGAAAGGCCCTGTCGCTTCCTATGGAATTCTATGACAATCATCATACGGGAGAATTTATGTCGAAACTTACATATGATACAAACATGGCATCTGGAGTGTTCGGTTCAAGAATAAGGCGTGTCATGATGCCTGTTATTATGGTTATTGTCTGCATAATACCTATGTTTGTTCTTTGCCCTCCTGTTACGGCGGGGCTGCTTGTTTTATGTATAATTTCGCTTACATTAAATTTTGTGATGATACCTGTGCTTGAAAAATACAGCCGCAAAATTTCAGATGCAAATAAAGAAATAAGCAAATCCGTAACAAATATGCTTCAGGGAATGGAAACAATAAGAATGTTTCCGCTTAAAAAAGTTATAAGCGATTCTTATAATAATGCCAATGAAAATTGCGGTAAAAACATGAAAATCCAGGGACGGACAGAGGCTTTGATTTCGGCGTTGAGAGCGGCATTTGACCTTATAGGGGCATTGGTTTTTCTTGCACTTGGAATATTATATACAACCAAAACAGGAGGAAAACTGGGAAATCTTATAAGCCTGTATTCAATATACGGAGCGTTTCAATATAATTTTCTGCTCATGGGCGTGTATATACCGAGTCTGTCAAGCTGGCTTGTAAATGCACAGCGTGTTCTCGAGTTTCTTGATACTCCGAACGAGAATTTTTACGGCGAGAATAAAGAAAATGCAAAAGATAATATTTGTCAAAAAAACAGCGAAGCTCACCATACGGTAGAATTTAAAAATATAACATTCGGTTACGCGGGTAAAAATACAAATATATTTGAAGATTACAGTGCATTTTTTGACAGCGGAAAAAGTTATGCACTGGTGGGAGAATCAGGCCGCGGAAAGAGTACGCTTACAAAACTTCTGCTCGGATTTTATCGGCCGAAGAAAGGTTGCATATTTATTGACGGAACTGACATAGCGGAGCTCGGACTCGTAAATGTGCGTGATAAAATCGCATATATACCGCAGGAACCGTATTTATTTAACTGTTCGATTAAGGAAAATATAAGAATGGGGAAATTAAATGCTTCAGATGAAGAAATTTACAACGCGGCAAAACAAGCGGGAGCACACGATTTCATATCGGGGCTTGAAAACGGCTATAAAACGCCGGCGGGCGAACGAGGAAATACACTTTCGGGAGGTCAGAAGCAACGAATAGCAATAGCCAGAGCAATTCTCAAAGATGCACCTGTAATCATATTTGACGAGGCGATATCGGCGTTGGACAATGAGACGGAAAAATATATAAACAAAACCGTTATGTCGGTGAAAAAGGATAAGCTTATCCTTATGATAGCACACCGCCCGTCTACGATAGAGACGGCAGATTGCAGATTTGAGGTGTAAAAGAGCTTACTGATATGTAATGTGGCTAAAAAGGTTGAATATATATAAAAAAATACCGATGTTTGTGAAAAAACTTACTGTTTATTACAAGATGCTACAAAAAACTTGAATGTTTTGACTACAGGTGATATGTTTAATACAAATATAGTGTGTCTATCGGAAAACAAAAGGTGTTTTAGAGTATGTAATCAGAAACAAGCGGAGGGGTATTTATGAGCAAAAAAATAAAATACATAGTGGCAGCAGTATTGGCGGCAGTGGTATGTGTGGCGATGATTTTTACAATTAACAGGAAGAAGTCAGGCATAAATATGAATGTAGGTGAATTGTCGGGTAATGAGCAGAATTATTGGAATCCTGATATTCACAGCATTTCAAAGGCGGAAAACGGATATTATTACCTGCATTATGACGGAAAGGACCTTTTAGTGAAATATTTTGACGAGTCATCAAAAAGGTCTGTTCCGGTATGTGCGAAAGCAGAGTGCAGTCATAATTCAAAAACGTGTAATGCGTGGCTGGATACCGATGAATATCTGAGTTCTCCGATTTATTATTACAAAAATAATATATATGTTGTACGTGTGGAAGGCGGAATGGCTAAGCTTGTAAGTATTAAGGCTGACGGAAGCGACAGAAAAGATGTTGCCAATTTGTTTGCAAATGACAGGATAACATCAATTTCTATGGTGTTTCATAACGGATATGTATATGCGTACGACCATATAGGTCATATAGGAAGCTCTGAAAGCGGTAAAGAGATAATTAAAAAAATAAATATTTCAGATGGAAACTCACAGGATATAGTCGAATATGAGGGTGAAAACAGTGCTGTGATGGGAGCGAGAAGTTACGGAGATAAACTTTTTTACAAAATTTTTCAGTATTCCGTAAATAAGCAGACATTAAAAGCCAATATGAATTTTCAGCTTTATTATTATGATTATACCGACGGTGAGAATAAAAAGGTTTCGGATATGAATATATGTGATTTCTGTGTCGATGCTGACAACGGAATGTTATATTATTTTGTTGTTGGAAAAGGATTGTATTCTCAGTCGCTTGACGGACAGAATAATAAACTCATATACAAGGCGTCCGAAAATATGGTATCTGCGGTAATGTCATATGATGGAAGATATATTTATATGAGTAACGGCGGAATGGGAAGTACGACAGATTTATCTAAGACCGTTGAACGTGAAATTCAGGTTGTTGATACGACGGGAAAACAGATAGATACAATTAAGCTTGGAAATGAAATAGAGAATTTATATTTCGGCGATGAAAAATATTTATTCGGGACAAAGAGTGATAAGCTTGTTTATATAGATAAGAGCAGTCTCGGAAACGGTGCGTGTGTTTGGGAAAATGCGGAGTAGAAACTTATTATGGAAGAGTTTAAGAGGGTTTTTGGCATAAAATTTATAATGGTATTTACAGTGACGGTGCTGTTAAATATCGGTTTGTTTGTATACAGCAGTTCCGAGGGTAAAAGTATGTCCGATATAAGGCAGGAGACACATTACCGTCAATGGATAATCGGAGAACTGTCGGATATGCAGCCCGAGGAAGCTCTGGAAATTGCCGATATACAAAGTGATTCCGTAATAAAACGTAAATATGACGAATTGGAATCGGAAGAGCAGACTGTATATTCAAGGCAGTTAAACAAAATAAAAGAACAATTAGAATATATAATAAAATATCCCGAGAATATAAAAAACATACAAAATAACGCAGATACCCTGAAGAGTTTTTCGATATTTGCAGATAAAAATTCATTTACATATAACAATATTCAAAAGACGGCAAAGGATTTCAAACGGGTAGAGGGCGTACAGCTTTATCTTACCGATAATAAAGCAGTAAGCGGTTTTGTTACATATTATTATATCTATTATCTGGCATTGATACTTAATGTGTTTGTCCTGTATGAACTTTTCGGCGAACGGGAAAACGGAATGTGGTGCATTGTTCATACATCAAAAAGCGGCAGGGCAAAACTTGCGTTTAACAGGACAATGATTATTACAGCTTCTGCATTTATAATTACGGGAGTTTTGTTTTTTACAACATTTTTGACGTCGTTTATATTATACAAAACGGCGTCAATTAATGCACCGATTCAGAATATTGAAAGCTTTTCGAGATTTTCATTGCCGATGAGTCAGCTTCAATATATAATATATGATTTTTTATATAGTTTTTGTGCAGTGCTTACGCTGACAGCGATTGTATGGATGGCATTTGTTTTTATAAGGCACCGTAATATAGCGGTTACGGTAATTGCTGTATTTATGGGTGTGGAAATGTTTTTGTATCAAAAAATACAGCCACAGAGCGTATATGGCATTTTTAAGCAGATTAATCTTATAAGACTGTTAAAGGTTAATGATATAATAAGCACATATGCCAATCGCGGCAAAGGAACATTTGTGGTTTCCGAATCAAATATAATGCTGACAGTTACGACGGTGCTTTTTATTGCCGCATGTGCGGGAGGAATTCTTGGAACCGTATATATGAGACCGGAACAGAAAAAATCAGTGATTGCAAGAATTGCGGATAAAATATGGGAAATGTATCAGCATTTATTGTCGGGATTTTCGATTACGGCAAAGGAATTCCATAAACTGCTTATAACAGGCAGAGGATTGATTGTTATAGGCGTGCTGGCGATTTTGGCGGTTTATTTTGTGAGATACGGACAAATGACATTTTCTGACAGCACAAAAGAACTTGATAATATCTATATTACCAATGGCGGAAAAGAATATCATTATATAACCGATATGGTTAATGAAAGATTAAATGATTATCAGAGTGCGGTTAAAGATGCACAAGATTGTATGGCTCGTTACAATGCAGGGGAAGCAACGCTTGAGGAGGTTACAGAGAGCTCATCAACGGTTTCGTTATATGCGGTTAAGCTTGGCAGGGTATCCGAATTTATGAAAAAACAGGAGTATTTGCAGGAAATTAACGAAAAATACGGAGTAGACGGCTACATGATTTCGGACAGGGGCTATGAGGAGATTTTTGGAAAATATTCGATTATAAGGGAGGCTGTACTGTTTTTGGCACTTGCTGCCGCAATAATTCTTATAGTGGCTGAAAATATTGTGCTTGAATACAGAACGGGAATGAATTATATAATAAATGCCTCAAGGCGTGGAAGATGCTGGATACAGATACACAGAGTTTTAACGGGTGTTATGCTTACAATAATTCTGTTTTGCTTTATATACGGCATGGATATGTATGCTATGTATACAATGTATGGTATGCCGTACCTTGAAGCTCCGCTTATGAGTCTTACTTTCATGGAGGGGTGTAATCCGTCTTTTACAATAGGGCAATGGATTATAATTCGTCTTGTAAAAAGGTTTGTTGTGATTCTTGAAATATATATTGCCACATATGCCATAACAAATGTTGTAATGCGGAAGGTGACAGGCAGAAAGTAACATGTCATGAATTATTCTTGCCAATATACAAATCGGGGAGTATAATTAATTAAGAAAAAATTAATAAAATGTTAATAAACAAAGGAGCAAAACAAAATGAAAAGACGATGTATGGGGATTTTTCTTGTTCTGTGTATGACATTAAGCTTGTTGCCAGCAACGGCTTCTGCCACAGAAAACGGCGTTGCGATTAACGAAACAAATTTTCCGGACGCCTTGTTCAGGGAGAAAGTTGCGGAATATGATAAAAATAACGATGGCGTTTTAAGTGACACAGAAATATCAAATATTAGGAGTATTTCAATAAACGGGGACTCATCGAAAGGCGGAGATGTAACTGACCTGAAAGGAATTGAGTAGTTTACTTCATTGACAAGGCTTCAATGCGGTCATAATAAAATTTCAAAGCTTGATGTTAGTAAAAATACAGCATTGACAGAGCTTTACTGCCCAAATAACGAGCTTACGGAATTGGATTTGGGTAACAATACAGCTCTTGGTCAACTTACCGTAACAAATAACCAACTGAAAGAATTGGATATAAGTAAAGATACAGCTCTTACTTATCTTGCTTGTGCAAACAATCAATTAAAGGAATTGAATGTAAGCAAAAACACAGCCCTTACAGAACTTAGCTGTTCGTATAATCAACTGACAGAGTTGAATGTAAATAACAATACAGCTCTTACAAGGATTGACTGCGGAAGTAATCAGTTGTCTAAATTAGATGTAAGTAAAAACACAGCACTTACTTATCTTAGCTGCGGAAGCAATGAAGGCAACAAACTTACAAAACTTGATGTAAGCAATAACACAGAGCTTACGTATCTTGAGTTTTGGCACAATGAGATTACATCTATAGATTTAAGTAAAAATACGGCATTAAAAAATCTTTCTTGTTATAAAAACAAATTGACAGAATTAGATTTAAGTAAAAATACAGCTCTTACTAATCTTTTGTGTGGTGATAATGAATTAACTTCATTGGATTTAAGTAAAAATACGGCATTAAAAAGCCTTGAGTGTTTTTCCAATAAGTTGACAGCATTGGATTTGAGCAATAATACAAACCTTGAGGTGCTTCGTTGTAACGATAATAAGCTTACATCGTTAGATTTAAGTAATAATACTTTAATAAATGGTTTTAGCGGTAAGTATAATATTTATAATATTACAGCCGATTCTGACCGTAGAATCAATCTTTCTGATTTGCCGGGAAGCTTTGATGTGAGCAAAGCAAGCAACTGGAAAGGCGGAACGGTAAGCGGTAATGTATTAACCGTTAATGAAAATGCAAAATTTGTTACTTATACTTATGACTGCGGCAGCGGTCAGTCAGTTGATTTTAATTTGAGGGTAACAGTTGATGAAGCTCCTGCTCATACACATACATACGGTGAGTGGAACAATGACGAAACAAATCACTGGCATGAATGTAGTGATGCTTCATGTACTGATAAGAGCGGAAGTGTAAAAGATTTGGCAGAGCATACTTTTGAATGGAAAGTTGACAAAGAAGCAACTGAAACAGCAACAGGACTTAAACATGAGGAGTGTTCGGTTTGTGGTTACAAACGCAATGAGAATACTGTAATTGAGAAAATTGAGAAAATTCCTGCTGACATCTCGAATAATACTCCTGCTCCTGTACAGACAGTTCCGGAAACAGGTGACAACAGCAATCTTATATTCTGGCTTGCTGTTATGTTTATAAGTGCCGGTTCACTTGTCGGTGCAACAGTTGTTTGCAAAGAGAAAATGTATTAAAACCCTAAAAGTTTAGAACAAAAAGTTAAGGCACAGCCGACAGAAGTTTTTCTGTAAGCTGTGCCTTTGTTTTCAATGAATTAATATATTTAATTTCAATGATTAATAATACATAGACATGTCACCTGATGTATTAATGAAAGCAAAAACATAAAATACGATTGTTAAGATTCCGAGGATAAGACCTACCAGAAGAGCAATCTTACATCTTTTGAGCTGTTTTTCATAATCATCGAAGTTCCCGATTTTGAAAGCGTTGTTACCCATGATAATAAATATTATTCCGATTACACCACATATTTTATTTAAAAATACGGCACACAATATACTCAGAGTAAGCCATGTGCCAAAAGATGGTGCATTCTGGCTTGATGGATATGGCGGACGGTTATATCCGTTATTATATTGATTATATCCGTTGTTATACTGGTTTCCGTACTGATTATTGTAGTTATTATAGCCATTGTTTCTATAACCATTATTGTAACCATTGTTGTTGCCGTAGCCGTTATTATAGCCGTTGTTGTTGCCGTAGCCGTTATTATAGCCGTTATTGTAACCATTGTTGTTGCTGTAGCCGTTATTATAGCCGTTGTTATTACCATAGCTGTTATAGCCATTATTGTAACCGGAATTGCCATTGTTGTTATAATAATTATTATATCCGTTGCCATAATTGTTGTTATTGGAATTATTGCTGCCGGAATTGTTATTGTAATAATTGTTGTCAGAAGAATTATTGCCGTCAGAATTATCGGATGTTGAACTATTGTTTGAATAGTCATCTGATGGTCTGTAATTGGCATCATATGTATCATTATAGCTGCCGTAAGTTCCGTTGCCGGAAGTATTATTACTATTATTCTGATTATTATTCTGGTTGTTGCCTGAATTATCATTAAAAGGATCTGGTGTATAGTTATCCATGAAACTCCTCCATTTCTGTATGATTCATACTATACTTAGAGTATAATAAATATAAGCTGTTACGTCAAGTTAAAATTTATTACTAAAAAGTAAAATAAAAATAGCATTTGCATGGAAATTGTTAAAACAAATAAAAAAATAAGTTTGTAAATTTTATAATTGCATGATATACTCATAATAATATTAATATGTTGATGACATAAAATGTCGAAAATACAGGAGTAAAAATTATGCCTAATATACTAATTGTAGAGGATGATATAAATATTAATAACCTTCTTTGCGAGGTACTTAGGAAGGCAGGTTATATGTGTGAACAGGCATTTTCAGGAACAGAGGCAAAGCTGCTTCTGGATATAAAAGAAAAGGCTTATACGCTTGTACTGCTTGACTTAATGCTGCCTGGTGCAAGTGGTGAAGAGGTTTTAAAAGAGATAAGAAAACAGGGAAGGCTTCCGGTGATTGTGCTGACGGCAAAGGATAGTATAGATGATAAAATCGGAGTGCTGACAGACGGAGCAGATGATTATATAACAAAGCCCTTTGAGATAAGAGAGGTACTGGCACGTATTCAGGTGCAGCTTCGTCATATAGAGGCAGAAACAAAAAGTGAAGCAGAGGCAGAAACAGAATCAGAAACGGAAGTGATAATAAAGGCTGGTATACAGGAAGGACAAGGCAGCGGAAGGCTTGAGTTCAGGGATATGGTGCTTATACGCTCTACCTTTGAGGTAAGTATCGGTGGCAGGGTGCTTCCTAAGATTACAAAACAGGAATTTGCAATACTGGAATTGCTGCTTAAAAACCCGAAGCAGGTGTTTAGCAAGGAGGATATATTTGAATATGCGTGGGATGAGCCATATATGGGCGAAACAAAGACACTGGATGTGCATATAAGCAATATCAGGAAGAAAATAAAAACCGTTACATCTGATGAATATATAGAAACAATATGGGGGATTGGATATCGCCTGCATGAATAATTTACTCTTTTTTTACTATTTATTTGCGATTGATTAGGATTTATTTTTTATGATAAGAGCAGATAGGTGATTGCGGAATGTATTAACCAGAATTTATGTGGTTGTAAGAGTTTCGCAAACACCCGGATAAGAGCATTTAGGAAAAGGAGAAGAAGGCTTTGAGTGAATTATTATTGCAGACAAGAAATCTGACTAAGCAGTATGGCAGACACAGGGCGGTTGATGATGTAAATATGCACATTAAAAAGGGTGCGATATATGGCTTTATTGGAAGAAACGGAGCCGGTAAAACGACCTGTCTTAAGATGATTAGCGGACTGTCAACACCGTCTTATGGCGAAATAGAAATGTTTGGGTATAAGGGAAAGGACTTACAAAAGGTACGTTCAAGAGTAGGGTGTCTTATAGAAGCTCCCGGACTTTATGGCAATATGTCGGCATATGACAATCTGAACATTAAATGTAAGCTTACAGGAATTAAGAAAAAAGGATATATAGAAGAGCTGTTAAAAACAGTAGGTCTTGATGCTGTAGGAGAAAAGAAAACAAAGCATTATTCGCTTGGAATGAAGCAGCGCTTAGGGATTGCTCTTGCACTTGTAGGCGAGCCTGACCTGCTTATTCTTGATGAGCCGATTAATGGACTTGATCCACAGGGAATAGTGGAGGTGCGTGAAACCATCCAGAAGCTTGCTAAGGAGCGAGGTATGACAATATGCATTTCAAGTCATATCCTGGAGGAATTATCAAAGATTGCTACAGATTATGGCATTATTCATAATGGATGCCTTGTGCAGGAGCTTACAAGAGAAGAGCTTATGAAAAAATGCAGTGAGCGTATAGAGCTTACGCTTGATAATCCTAAGCAGGCTATTCCTGTGCTTGATGATATGGGCTTTAGCAGCTATCAGGTTATAGATAAAGAACATATTCATATATTTGAAAGACTGGGAGAAAGTGCCAGTCTGAACATGGAGCTTGCAAAGGCGGGAATTCCAGTTAAGGGAATATCTATTACAAGTGAAGAACTTGAGAATTATTTCTTAAGGCTTACAGGGGGTGACAATCGTGCTTAATATGATAAAGATGGATGTATACAGAATGTTTCGTACAAAGAGTATGTATGTAATATGGATTATATTGATGGCATCAGTACTGCTTACCTCATTTCTTTCAAAAATAGATTATGATGCAGTTAATAAAGAGTGGGAGCAACAGCAGGCAGTGGAAAGACAGGCAGATACTGATGGTCAGACAGTTGATGTGGTAAATGCACAAGACATAGAGGAACAACAGGCAGATGACAGCAACAAGGAACAGCTTTCGCAGCAGAATACAGATAATGTCAATCTTGGTATGAGCGTGGAATTACCTACGGAGCCAGGGAAGAAGGTTACGGTAATGGATGTTTTCTTTTCTAATGCACAGGGAAAATTTTATGCACTTTTTCTTGTAATATTTGCGGTTATGTTTGCAACAGCAGATATTAAGAGCGGTTATATTAAGAATATTGGTGGACAGGTGTCACAAAGGGGTATGCTTATTGTTTCAAGGGCAGTTGCGCTTGCCTTATTTACAGCAATTACATTTGCAGGGATATTTGTATTCCAGGCAGCAGCGAATATGCTTGCGTTTAAATGTGTGGTGTGGGGTAACTGGAAGGAGATTATACCTTATTTCTTAACGGAACTTACGCTTCATTATGCATTTGTGTTAATATGTATGGCAATAGCAGTTATAATTAAGAACAATGTCATAAGCATGACCTTGTCGGTATGTCTTACCATGAATATAATGAGCATTGTGTATGGCTTTATAGATTATGTAGTTAACAGAAAGGGACTTCATAACTTCAGCATCTATAAGTATACAGTAACTGGAAGGATGGCAATGCTTCCTATGAATGCAGGCAGGGATGATGTTGTTAGTTCAATGTTTGTGGCAGCTGTATTTATTATAATAATGCTGTCATTAAGCAGTTATATTTTTCAGAAAAGGGATATATAGAGAATGAGGATTATTATTGGAATATTAGCAGTAATAATTATTATACAGGCATTTATTATGTGGAAATACCAGCGGCAGATTAAGGACATCTGCCGCCAGTTGTCGTTTCTTATGGAACACGATAGTAACAAGCTGATTCAACGTGAAATAGATATGGGGGGAATAGGTGAGCTTTCAGATAAATTGAATAAGCTTCTTGACCTGCGTAAAAAAGAAAGAAATGAGTACAGAAAAAAAGAAGAGCTGATTGCAGATACATATACTAATCTTTCACACGATATAAGGACACCGCTTACATCGCTGGATGGGTATTTCCAGCTTATAGAGGAATGTGACAATATAGATGACCAGAGGAGATATCTTGATATAATCAGAGAAAGGCTTAACAGCCTCAATGAAATGCTAGAGGAGCTTTTTACATTCACTAAGCTGAAAAATGATTCGTATAAGCTGGAGCTTACGGATTGTTGTATGAACAGAATATTAAAAGAAGCTGTATTTTCTTATTATGATGAATGGAAGAAGCAGGGCATCTGCCCGGATATTAGTATTACTGAGGAAATGCTGTATATATCAGGTAATAAGCAGGGCTTAAGGAGAGTTATACAGAATGTCATAAAAAATGGTCTTGATCATGGGGAAAAGAATATAAGTATCAAGCTTATCCGTGAGGATAATCACGCCTTGCTTAAAATCAGCAATTATACGGAACATCCTGAAAATATTGACTTAAGCCATGTGTTTGAACGTTTTTATAAAGCAGATGTGGCAAGAGGCAGAGCCTCAACCGGACTGGGTTTATCTATTGCAAAAGAGCTTGTGGAGCGTATGAATGGAGATATAAGTGCAAGAATACAGGGGAATGATTTCCTTATTGAGATAAAAGTTCTGCTTGTGGTATAATATGAATAGGTTGAAAGAGAGATAAGGAAGGTGTTTTTATGAAATATTCTAATGTAGTAGTTGCCGGTGGTGGGGTGCTGGGAAGCCAGATTGCATTTCAGGCAGCATATTGTGGTTTTAACGTAACTATATGGTTAAGAAGTGAGGGTTCTATTGGCCGTACACAGCCAAAGATTGATAATCTTAAAAAGACATATACAGAAGCAATTGAGAAGATGGCAGACGATAAAAATGCGTGGTGTGCAGGTCTTGCTGATGAAGATTCATTTGATAAGGTAGAGTGTCTTAAAAAAGTCGAAGCTGCTTATGATGGCATAAAACTTGAACTTGATATGGCAAAAGCGGTTAAAGATGCTGACCTTGTAATTGAGTCAATGGCAGAAAACGAAAAAGATAAGATTGCGTTTTATGAGAAGCTTGCCCCGCTTCTTCCTGAAAAGACGGTTGTTGTGACTAATTCATCAACACTTCTCCCGTCAATGTTTGCAAAGTATACAGGAAGACCTGATAAGTATTTATCGCTTCATTTTGCTAATTCAATATGGAAGAATAACACGGCAGAAGTAATGACACAGCCTCAGACAGACATGAAGTATTTTGATGAGGTTATGCAGTTTGCTAATGATATAAGAATGATTGGACTTCCGGTAAGGAAGGAAAAGAGTGGATATCTGCTTAATTCAATGCTTGTTCCATTTCTTTTAAGCGGACTTGATTTGTATGCGGCAGGCGTATCTGACCCTGAGAGCATTGATATAGCGTGGACAAGAGGAACAGGATCACCTAAAGGACCATTCCAGATATTTGATACAGTAGGACTTAACACTGCATATAATATTGTTCATCAGTATCACAGTGTTCCGGGAATATTTTCACCATTATTAAAGAAGATGATGATGCCATATAATTTTAAGAAGATGGAAGAAATTCTTAAAAAATACATAGATGAAGGCAAGCTTGGAATGTCAACAGGTGAAGGATTTTACAAATATAAATAAATATATTATTCTATAGATAATTAAAAGGAGGCTTGTCAACAGATGATTGGCCTCCTGAATTATTTATACAGGAGAGATTAGATGAAATTAGATGTTCTAGGACTTATCGGTGCATGCTCATATGCATTGGACTGTGTTGAGGCAGAATTAGTTCATGTGACGAATAAACATGCAAAGCGTGTGGCATATATGAGCGTATGCACGGCAATGCAGATGGGAATCACAGACAGAAAACTGCAGGACCTGGCTGTGTGTGCACTTTTGCATGACAATGCCCTTACTCAATATATACAGGAAGAATTTCATAATGACATTTCACATGTAGATAGTATAAAAGAACTGCCGCATGCAGGTGCACATTGTGTAATGGGTGAACAAAACATAAAAGACATTCCATTTTATACAGATGTAAAAAATGTTATTTTATATCACCATGAAAATGCCGATGGAAGTGGTCCGTTTGGTAAAAAATGGAACGAGATTCCGCTTTTTGCACGAATTATACATATGTGTGACCTGCTTGATATGGTATGTCTGCGTAAGGCGGTTGACTTTGAGACATGGAAGAAAATAAGTGAGTTTCTTTCAAAAATACGTGGAACGGTTATTGATGATGAGTGTGCAGATGCATTTATGGATGCATTTACAGGAGTGTCCGTTATGAATATGGAAGATTCGCAGATAGAGAAGAGTCTGTGGGAAAAAGTACCACGCGAAAAAATAGAATTAACTTTTGAGCAGATAAAAAATATTGCCGGATTTTTTGCGAGAATAGTAGACTACAAATCACCATTTACAAGTACACATTCAATTGGCGTGGCTGAATGTGCCAGGAAACTTTCGGGATATATGGGATTCGATGATGAAACAGTACAGAAAATGTATCTTGCCGGAGCACTGCATGATATCGGAAAAGTTGCAATAGGCAATGACATACTGGAAAAACCGGACAGGCTTACTGATGAAGAATTTGATACAATGAAGCATCACGCATCATATACATATCGTATTTTGTCAGATATTGATGATTTTGACGAAATCCGTGACTGGGCAGCTTTTCACCATGAAAGATTAGATGGAACGGGATATCCGTTTGGAAAGAGTGCAGACGAATTGAATGAATGTGAACGAATAATGGCATGTGTTGATATTTATCAGGCGTTGACAGAAAGCCGGCCGTATAAAAAAGGAATGACACATGAAAAAGCAATTGGGATTCTTGAAGATATGGCACAAAAAGGATGGCTTGACAAAAATATTGTATTAAAGACAGATGAATGTTTTTCTGTATGATAAATATAAAAAATATGGAGGGAATATGCTTGATATAATATATGAAGATAGAAATATGATTGTAGTAAATAAACCGGCAGGACAGCTTGTGCAGAGCGGCAGATCATTTGAACTTGACCTTACAAGCGAAGTGTTAAATTACAGGCGTGAAAAAGGCGAAGAAGCATATGCTGCAGTTATAAACAGGCTTGACAGACCGGTGAGCGGACTTGTGCTGTTTGCAAAAAATAAAAAAGAGGCATCAAGATTGAGCAGCCTTATGCAAGAAGAAGGCTTTTGTAAACAGTATTATGCGGTGTGCTGCGGAAAACTGCCTGATAAAAACGGTGAGTTTGTGGATTACCTTTTAAAAGACGGAAAGAATAATGTTTCAAAGGTTGTAAAGGAAGGGACAGCCGGTGCGAAATATGCAAAACTTCTATACGAAACATTAAAAGAGATAGAAAAAGATGATAAGGTTTACACGCTTGTAAAAGTAACACTGATAACCGGAAGACATCATCAGATACGCGTGCAGTTTGCACATAGAAATCATCCGCTTCTTGGCGATACAAAATACGGAGATGAGAGATTTAACAATGAAATAGCACTTTGTGCAGCATTTTTAAGCGTTGACGGACATGAATATTCGATAGAGCCGTCATGGCAGTTTTGAAACTGAAATACTGAATAATTACCCCGCCTGTTGACAATAATTACATATATAAAGAATGTAAAACATTGTGAACTTATTATAGAAGGGGCAGGGCAGATGCAGGAAACCGGGAAGCATTATGAAAAAGCATATTGGACAAACAGGCAGAAGTTGCAGTATATAAGTGGAATCGTAATTATTACGGTATCTGTAATTGCTGGCTTTAAATATGTTTTTCCTTTTGTTGCACCATTTGTGATTGCATATGCTGTGGCAGTAATGATTGAAAAGCCTGTAAACAGACTCGCAAGGGTGTTCAAGGGCAGAAAAATGATTGCGTCGGCTGTTATAGTTATTTTGTTTTCGGCAGTTTTGTGTGTGGGAATCGGACTGGCAGCGTATTTTGGACTGGCTGAGATAAAGTCATTTATAAAAAATTATGAGTATAATATGGTGACATTCAGGCAGACCGCCGCAAGAATCTGTTTTAATATGGATGGATGGCTTGGACTTTCGGACGGACAATGCCTTGATTTTATATGCCGCTGTATGGAAAAATTTGAAAAAACTGTCGATAATGGCGGTGTTTCACAGATTATGACTAAAGTTGTGACAATTTCGGTTCCTGCTGTAATAAAAACAATTACAGTTACAGGTTCGGTAATTATCTGCTTTATATCAGTTGTGTATCTTGCGGTTGTGATTGACAACGTGAGGGATTGGAAAAAGGAAAATGTTTTTCGCATGGAAATAAAAGCTGTATCTGATTCGTTATACAGGCTTATACATGTATATTTTAAAATAGAGGCATTAATTCTGGTTATTAATTCAATACTATGTATAATTGCTTTGCTTATAATAAAAAATCCGTATGCAGTTGTGCTTGGCATACTTATAGGTATTGTGGATATGCTTCCTGTTTTCGGAACCGGAACAGTTCTTCTTCCGTGGGCATTATTTGAACTTGTTAATAAAAATGTGACATCGGCAGCAGTTCTTGTAAGTGCATATGTTGTGACATATTTTGTGCGTGAGATAATGGAGAGCAAGTGCCTGGGAGACAAAACGGGGATTCCGCCGTTTGTCATGCTTATGGTAATATTTCTGGGGATTATGATATATGGCATAATGGGATTTATATTAGGCCCTGTTTCATATTGTATAATGAAAGCATTGATACTTCACTTGAAAATAGAGATTGAACGTGGTACACTAAAAAATACTTGAAATATAAGCTGTAAAGTAACAGCAAAATCGGAGGTAGACATGGCAGAGGATAAGAAACTGGTAGAGGCAATTACATCGATGGATGTTGATTTTGCACAGTGGTATACAGATGTTTGTAAGAAGGCAGAACTTATGTCATATTCAAGCGTGAAGGGATGCATGATTTTTAAGCCCGCTGGATATGCCATTTGGGAAAATATAAGAAATGAACTTGATAGAAGATTTAAGGAAGCAGGCGTTGAGAATGTATACATGCCAATGTTTATTCCAGAGAGTCTTTTGGAAAGAGAAAAAGACCATGTAGAAGGTTTTGCACCTGAAGTTGCATGGGTGACATATGGCGGACTTAATCCGCTTCAGGAAAGAATGTGTGTAAGACCTACATCAGAGACTCTTTTCTGTGATTTTTATAAAGATGAAGTACAGTCATACAGAGATTTGCCAAAGGTTTATAACCAGTGGTGTTCAGTTGTAAGATGGGAAAAAGAGACAAGACCATTTCTTCGTTCAAGAGAATTTTTGTGGCAGGAAGGTCATACAGCACATGCTACAGCACAGGAAGCTGAGGAAAGAACACAGCAGATGCTTAATCTGTATGCAGCATTTTGTGAAGAGGTTCTTGCAATTCCTGTTATTAAAGGACGCAAGACAGATAAAGAAAAGTTTGCCGGAGCAGAGGCTACATATACAATTGAAGCACTTATGCATGATGGCAAGGCACTTCAGTCAGGTACAAGCCATAATTTTGGTGATGGATTTGCGAAGGCATTTGGTATCCAGTATACAGATAAAGATAATAAGCTAAAATATGTCCATCAGACATCATGGGGTGTTACGACAAGACTTATCGGAGCTGTAATTATGACACATGGTGATAATTCAGGTCTTGTGCTTCCACCAAGAGTTGCACCTGTTCAGGTTGATATTATTCCTATCATGCAGAAGAAGGAAGGCGTGCTTGATAAGGCATTTGAGGTTATGGATACACTCAAGGCAGCAGGACTTCGTGTTAAGGTTGATGATTCTGATAAGAATCCGGGATGGAAGTTCTCAGAACAGGAGATGCGTGGTATTCCTGTGAGAGTTGAGATGGGACCAAGAGATATTGAAGCCGGTCAGGCTATTGTTGTAAGAAGAGATACAAGAGAGAAGATTACAGTTAATATTTCTGAACTTGCTGACAAGATTAAAGAGATTCTTGATGCAATGCAGGTTGAGATGCTTGAACGTGCAAGAAAGCACAGAGATGAGCATACTTACGTTGCAACAAGTTATGATGAGTTTAAGGATATAGTTGCTAATAAACCTGGATTTGTTAAGGCTATGTGGTGCGGTGACCAGGCATGTGAGGATAAGATTAAGGAAGATACAACTGCTACTTCAAGATGTATGCCATTTGCACAGGAACATCTTTCAGATGTATGTGTATGCTGCGGAAAGCCGGCAAAGAAGATGGTTTATTGGGGTAAAGCATACTAAAAGATTATTAATATAGATAAAGACAAAGGCGGGCAAAAGCCCGCCTTTTATAAAAGATTAAAATTTGTGGAAATGAGGTAATGTATGGATAAATACAATATTGTGATGCCGCAGGAGGTTAAGGATATAATAAAACAGATAGAGGCGGCAGGCTTCGAGGCATTTGCTGTCGGTGGCTGTGTCCGTGACTGTATTCTTGGCAGAACACCGCAGGATTGGGATATAACGACATCAGCACTGCCTTCACAGATAAAAGAAATATTTGCAAGAACAATAGATACAGGCATACAGCATGGAACTGTTACTGTGATGATAGGCAAAACCGGTTATGAGATAACTACATACCGTATTGATGGGGAATATAAGGATTGCCGTCATCCTGAAAATGTCGAATTTTCATCAGATTTAAAGGATGATTTAAAAAGACGTGATTTTACAATTAATGCAATGGCATACAATGACAGCACAGGTCTTGTTGATGAATTTGACGGAATAAATGATTTGAACAAAGGTATTATAAGATGCGTCGGAGATGCAACAGAGCGTTTTACGGAAGATGCTTTGAGAATGATGCGTGCAATACGATTCTCTGCCCAGCTCGGATTTGATATTGAAGAAAATACATACAATGCAATATCAAAGCTGTCACCATCAATAAGCCATGTCAGCATGGAACGCATACAGGTTGAGCTTGTAAAAACATTGTTGTCGGATAACCCCGGTTATGTAATGAGATTTTATGAGACAGGGCTGTTTAAATATGTGCTTCCGGATATAGGCTTGGTACTTGGTGGAAGATATTCAAGAAATGCACTTACAATGTTGAAATTCTCTAAAAAACAGCCTGTTTTCAGGTATGCAGCACTTCTTAACACGCTTGAACCGGAAAATGTAAGAAAGACGCTCAGGGAACTGAAGCTTGATAATTATACGGTGGAGCATGTTACAAAACTTGTTGCTAATTCAAAAGTAACAATAGAAGAAAATGAACCGGCATTAAGAGAGGCAGTCCACCAATACGGAAGAGAACTTATACAGATGATGTTTGAGCATGAAGAGGCCATAATTGCCACAAAGGAAGAAATTACCGGTATAAAGCTTGCTGGCAAGAAAAAACACCTTATCGTTCTCAGGGCTATGTATGATGAGATTACAAAAAGAGGTGACTGTATCTGTATAAAAGACCTTGATATAACGGGAAATGATTTGATGGAATATGGACTTAAAGGCCCTGAAATAGGGAAGACACTCAATGAACTTCTTGGCGTTGTAATAGAAAATCCACGTCTTAATGATAAAGCAACACTTATAGCATTAATAGAACATCTTAATTAACTTTAGGGTATTTTTCCTCCACAGCTTTCATATGATAAGACAGACATATGGAAGTGTGGAGGTTTATAATGAATGAAAAATCACTGGATGTATTAAAACAGTATGATATAGATGTGTATAAAACTATGCGTGGAAGAGGAGGAATGCTGCTCTTTACAAATCAGGGAGTGAAGCTGTTTCTCGAGTGTAATCATCCTGATAAATATTATGAAAGAGAAGACATAATTACTAAAACTATTGCACATAATGGATTTATTAATGTTGATACATATATAAGAAATGCAGATGGCGGGCTTGTGAGTGAGAATGAGGAGGATGGCAGACGGTATATACTGAAAAACTGGGTTGATGCAAGAGAGTGTAATGTGAATGATATTTCGGATATAGCGGCCGGTGTCTCAACGCTTGCAAGGCTGCATACATCACTTGATGAAGCGGCAGTGTGTTTCAGGGAGATGGATGTTAATCCTGTAGCAGAAAACATGAGGCTTGCGGATAATTATGTGCGTCATATGAAAGAACTGAAACAGGCATCCAATTATCTTAAAAATAAGAAAAAGAAATCTGAGTTTGAAAATATTGCATATAGAAATATAGGTTCATTTTACAGTGAGGCGGTGAATGCTGTCCGTAAAATGAGTGATGATAAATTAAAAAAACGTTTTTTGCAGGCACAGCTTAGCGGTGAACTTGTACACGGCAACTATACATATCATAATGTATGTTTTTGCGGAAGCACTGTATTTGTCACAAATTTTGAGAAGTGCCGCAATGAATGTCAGATAAGTGATTTGTACCAGTTTATGAGAAAAATTCTTGAAAAATATGAGTGGGATATTCAGACGGCATACAAAATGCTTGATGAATATGACAAAGTAAAACCTGTATCTGATATTGATTTGGAGCTTTTAGGAGTGCTTTTTTCATTTCCGGAAAAATTCTGGAAGATAATCAATTATTATTACAATATGAATAAGGCATGGATACCACCCAAAAGTGTTGAAAAACTGAAAGCAGTTACATCCGTAAACAGCCGCAGGCTGGAATTTCTTGCAAGTATAGGTGCATTGTGATAATATAGCTTACAAGTACGGATAGATTTTGAATTGGAGTACGTATGAACAAAAATGTATTTTTTAATATAATATATAAGGCAGTTTCCGTTATGATGATTGTTGTCATTTCTGTGTCAGGTCTTGTAGGCTGCGGCTCGAAAAAAACAAGTTCTGTCACACCGGGAAGCTCAATACTTCCGGCACCGACAAAGTCAATTACGGATGCACCTGTAAATGCAAAAACAAATGAAATTACAATAGAAGGCGTTTTGTCTTCATTAGATAAAGATGCCAAAAAGATGAGATTTGTTGAAAATTCATCAGGAATAGAATATGAAGTTCCATATACGGGGGGAACTGATATTCAGACAAAATATGGAACAAAGATAGCACCATCCAATATGAAGCCGGGTGAGATATACGAAGTTACATGTGATAAAAAAGGAACAGCACTGACAATCTACGGTGCAAAGGATGCGTGGGAAAGAACCGGGATTACAGGGCTTGATTTTGATGAAAGCACAAGAAAGATTACGATTGGTTCAACTAATCTTGTATATGCACAGAAATCGGTGATTTTGTCAGATAATGAAAAGATATCTATTTCCCAGATTGTAAAACAGGATACTGTAATATTAAGAGGTGTTGATAGTACGGTTTACTCAATTGTAGTTGATGTAGGACACGGATATATTAAGTTCACAGGAGTAAGTGCATTTGAGGGCGGATATGCAAGTATAGGAAAGAGCCAGCTTGTAGGTGTGACTGATAATATGCTTGTTACTGCAGCAACCGGAACATATGACCTTGAACTTGATGCAGGAACCATGAGCGGAAAGAAGACTGTTACGGTTGAGAAAAATAAAGAGACAACGGTTGATTTCAGTGAATATAAGCTTCCGGTTGATGAGCAGGGAGCTGTTAATTTTAAAGTTACTCCGTCAAATGCTGTCATGACGATTGACGGCGAGGAAGTGGATTATACAGAACCTGTTATGTTGAAATTTGGCAGTCATGTCCTGACACTGGCAGCTAATTATTATGAAGCATATACAGAGACATTTACAGTAAGTTCGGCTTATTCTACAAAAGTTATAGATATGACATCTAAGTCAGCCTCGACTAAGAGCAGCAGTTCATCGACGACTGCAGCATCAACAAATGGTTACAAGGTAAATGTAACAGCACCTGCAGGTGCAGCACTTTATGTAGACAGCGTATATGTTGGGATTGTGCCGTGTTCATTTGAGAAAAAGTCGGGTACAAAGACTATAACTCTTACGCAGAATGGATATAATACAATTAGTTATTCTATTTCTATTGCCAACAGCAGCGGAGATTTGAATTATGCATTTCCGGATATGACAAAGAAAGAATAGAAGGAGGATATTATGAATATACCGTTTTCACCACCTGATATAACAGAAGAAGAGATAGAAGCAGTTGCCGAGGTTATGCGTTCCGGCTGGATTACAACAGGACCAAAGACTAAGGAACTTGAAAGAAAGATGGCAGAATTTACGCATACAAACAGAGGTGTATGCCTTAATTCGGCAACATCATGTATGGAGATGGCACTACGCCTGTTTGAGATAGGACCGGGAGATGAAGTTATTGTGCCGGCATATACATACACTGCCAGTGCCAGTGTTGTATGTCATGTTGGTGCGACGCTGCGTCTTGTGGATGTAGAAAAAGGAACATTCCACATTGATTATGCTGCGGTTGAGAGTATGATTAATGAAAATACAAAGGCAATCATACCTGTTGATCTGGGCGGTGTTATGGTTGATTACGACCGTATACGAGCTATTGTTGAATCAAAGAAGAGCCTTTTTAGACCTTCTTCAAAGATGCAGGAAGCATTGGGACATATTTTAATTCTTGCTGATTCTGCACATGGATATGGTGCTTCACAAAATGGAAAGATGAGTGGAGAATGTGCTGATTTTACAAGCTTTTCATTTCACGCTGTTAAGAATTTTACGACAGCTGAGGGTGGCGGACTTGTATGGAGACCTGTGCCGGGTGTTGATGATGAGGAGATTTATCATAATCTTATGCTTCTTACGCTTCACGGACAGTCAAAAGATGCACTTGCAAAGACAAAGTTAGGTGCATGGGAATATGACATAAAGGGACCTTATTACAAATGTAATATGACAGATATTCTTGCCGCTGTAGGCCTTGTACAGCAGAAGCGTTATAAGAGCCTTCTTGCGAGAAGAAAAGAGATTATTGAGCGTTATGATGAGTGGATTAAAGATGATGATATAATGACACTTAAACACTTTGATGGCGGTAATATTTCAAGTGGACATCTTTATCTTGTAAGAGTGCTTCCATATGATGAAGAAAAGAGAAATTCCCTTATAACAGCAATGGCAGAGGCAGGTATTGCAACTAATGTCCATTACAAACCTCTTCCTATGCATACGGCATACAAGAACCTTGGATTTGATATAAAAGATTTCCCAAATTCATACGAGATGTATAAAAATGAAATTACACTTCCGCTTCACACATGTCTTACAGATGAGCAGACAGAGTATATCATTGAGAATTTTAACAGATTAAGGAAGATTTAATTATGGAGTTAAGACAGTGGAATGAGCTGCCTGATCGTATGAGAACGCGTGAGGTCAGAAAATATTATAATATAATCGCACAGCGAAGAGGCTGGTTTCGTGCAAAAAGGGTATTTGATGTCATAGTTTCATTAATAATGCTTGTATTTCTTGCAATTCCTATGGCAGTTATTGCAGCCATGATAAAGTTAGACTCAAAAGGTCCTGTTTTTTTCAGGCAGGAAAGAGTTACGCAGTATGGAAGAATTTTTAAGATTTACAAATTCAGAACTATGGTAAATAATGCTTCATGTATCGGAAGCCAGGTTACAGTGGCAGGTGACGCAAGAATAACAAAGGTTGGTAAATTTTTAAGAAAATTCAGACTTGATGAATTTCCACAGCTTTTTAATATAATAGCTGGTGATATGACACTTGTTGGGACAAGACCTGAAGTGCCGAAATATGTTAAGCATTATACACCTGAGATGTATGCAACACTGCTTCTTCCTGCAGGACTTACATCGAGGACAAGCATTGCATACAAGGATGAGGATAAGCTTTTGAAGGATGCAAAAAATGCCGATAAGACTTATGTAGAGCAGATTCTTCCTGTTAAAATGCAATATAATCTTGAAAGTTTAAGAAAATTTGGACTGGTTGATGACTGTAGCATTTTATGGAATACTTTTTATTCTGTAATCAGGAAGTAGGATTGGAGACATTATGTTTATTACAATGTGTGTAATTGCATATAATGAAGAAAATGCAATTGACAGAATTCTTGGCGATATAGCCGCACAGGATTACAATCATAATGATATGGAAGTTGTGCTTGTTGATGGGGCATCAACTGATAATACAAAAAAACATCTTGATAATTTCAAGGAAAAATACAAAGATGATTTCAGAAGAGTTGTGGTGCTTGATAATCCTAAGAGAACACTGCCGTCAGGCTGGAATGTAGCACTCAGGGAATATAAAGGCGATGCAATCATAAAAGTAGATGCACATGCCGAGATTCCTAAGGATTTCGTGAGCAAAAATGTGCGTGTTCTTGAGAGCGGAGAGGATATATGCGGTGGACAGAGACCTGTGATTATAGATGAAGAGACTCCGTGGAAGAATACGCTTCTGCTTGCGGAGAGCAGCATGTTTGGCTCAAGTATAGCTCCATACAGGAACAATCCGGGAAAAACATATGTAAAATCAATGTTTCATGCTGCGTACAGAAGACAAGTTTTTGATAAGGTCGGTTTTTTTAATGAAAATCTTGCACGCACGGAAGATAATGAGATTCATTACAGAATGAGGGAAGCAGGATTTAAACTTTGCTTTGACCCTGATATTATCTCATATCAGCATATAAGAAGCAGTCTTCCTAAGATGTTAAAACAGAAATATTCCAATGGATTGTGGATTGGGAAAACAGCAAAAATATGTCCGCAATGTTTGTCATTATATCATTTTGTGCCATTTGCCTTTGTATCGGCAATTATAATGTCGGTAATCGGAACAGGCCAGAAAATATGTATGCCGCTTAACAGGCTTGCAAAAAAACTTACAAAGTTGATGTGGTCTGTTTATGGACTTCTGGCAGCAGTAATGTCAGCATTTTCGGTGATGAAAGCAGGCAAAAAGAAAAATATGACAAATGTGGCACTGCCATTTTTGTTTTTATTGCTTCATGTAAGTTACGGAGTTGGCACATTAAAAGGCTTACTTAGTAAGACTGATGGTGAAAGGAAATAGGAAAAGATATGGGAGATACAAGAAAAGACAGGATACAGCTCCTTGTAAGAAGAATTTTTTTGGTTATAACGGATATTATTCTCATAAATGGCTCAGTATTTCTTTCACTGATTATGCGTTTTGAGATAAATATAGCAAGTGTTCCGGAAGAATATATACAAAAGTACATTGTAAATGTTATTCCATTTACAATCGTGACGCTTATAATATTCTGGTGTTTCAGGATGTATCACAGTCTGTGGCAGTATGCAAGTATCGCAGAACTTTATAAAATTGTGGAAGCCTGCGTTGTTGCAGAGCTGGCACATCTTTGCGTGACATCTTTTATGGGATGGATGCTTCCACGTTCATGTTATTTTACATCAGGAGTATTTCTTATAGTTGCAATGAGTGCAAGCCGTTTTATGTACAGGCTTTTAAGGCAGCTTATTAATGAATACAGACATACCTCGGAACAGTTAAAGATAATGATTATCGGTGCCGGAGAGGCAACAAGTGTGCTAATGAGGGAAATTTCCAATTCGAGATACCTCGACAACTCAAAGGTGGTCTGTATAATAGATGACGATTTGGGAAAAGTTGGAAAGTATATCCGAGGTGTCAAAATTGTAGGTACAAGAGACCATATAAAAGAGTATGCAAGATATTATGACATCGATGAGATAATATTCGCTATTCCTTCAGCATCAACTAAGGATAAGAGGGAGATTCTTAATATCTGTAAAGAAACATCATGTAACTTAAAGATTCTTCCCGGCGTTTACCAGATGGTTGACGGCGAGATTAACATTAAGGATTTAAGAAATGTTGATGTTCTTGACTTGCTTGGAAGAGACCCTGTAAAAGTTGATATAGAATCAATTATGGGTTATGTTAAAGACAAGACAGTGCTTGTAACAGGCGGCGGCGGTTCAATTGGTTCCGAACTTTGCAGACAGCTTGTAAGCCACAAGCCGAAATGTCTTGTTATATTTGATATATATGAAAATAATGCCTATGACATACAACAGGAATTAAAAATAAAATATCCTGATGCAAATGTGGTTACGCTTATCGGTTCAATAAGAAATACATCAAGACTTGAATCGGTATTTGAACAGTACAAGCCTGATATTGTTTATCATGCGGCAGCACACAAGCATGTTCCGCTCATGGAGGTAAGCCCTAATGAGGCTATAAAGAACAATGTTGTCGGAACATGGAATGTTGCAAAGATGGCTGATAAGTACGGAGTTAAGAAGTTTGTTATGATTTCTACGGACAAGGCTGTTAATCCTACAAATGTAATGGGTGCAACAAAGAGAATCTGTGAAATGATAATCCAGTCATTTAATGAGAAATCAAAGACAGATTTCGTTGCTGTTCGATTCGGAAACGTGCTTGGAAGCAACGGTTCGGTTATTCCGCTCTTTAAAAGACAGATTGAGGCGGGAGGTCCTGTTACAGTTACACACCCTGATATTATCAGATACTTTATGACAATTCCGGAGGCGGTATCACTCGTCCTTCAGGCGGGAGCTTATGCCAAAGGCGGCGAGATATTTATTCTTGATATGGGTGAGCCGGTAAAGATTGACGATCTTGCAAAGAACTTAATACGTCTTTCGGGTTACACGCTCGGTGTTGACATGGAAATCAAATATACAGGTCTGCGTCCCGGTGAAAAGCTTTACGAAGAACTTCTCATGAATGAAGAGGGCATGCAGGATACAGATAATAAACTTATTCACATAGGCAGACCAATCGAATTTGACAAAGAACATTTCTATGAAAAGCTTGAAGAGTTAAAAGAAATGGCATATGCAGAAGATTCGGCAGATATAAGAAAGAAGATTATGGAGGTTGTGGATACGTATCATCCGCAGAATTTGTAAAAGAAAGATAAAGAGAGCAATTTAATTGATATTTAGATACAAAATAAAGTTGCGTAATGGTAAAAATGTGATATACTAAAAATGTTGCCACTCCCAATTCTGGCAAAGAAGGGAGGGTTGTTATTTGGAAATTCGTATATCATTTGTAATCTCTATTATGGCAAGTATAGTAGCCTACTATATTTGTAAATGGCTGGATGGAGATTATTAGTCGGCAATCAGCCTAGGGTTTAAGCCGCCTTGCAAAAAAGGAATAAAAATCCCAGTGAGCTGCAACTCACTGGGATTTTGACGTTGTCCGTTTGGACTTCGTATATCATTTTGCCTATAGGCATTATAACATATGAATATAGGCATTTCAAGTATTACTTCTTTTAAGTAACATATACATATAAGATAAATATTTTTTCAAAATTTAAATGTATTTTCAAGCGTGTCCCACAATTTATCTTTTTCGCTGAAGTTAAGTGGCGTGCCATCTTTTAATGTGTAGCCGGAAGGGTCAGCATTTCCCGGATATTCGCCTGTTATCTCAGGCCATTTGATGCCGATTACCGGGTCGTTCCATGCAAGTCCGCCCTCATCACCAGGATGATAGAAATCAGTGACTTTATAACAGAATTCAGCTGTATCACTTAATACAAGAAATCCATGTGCAAATCCTTCACTTATATAGAACTGCTTTTTATTTTCTTCAGTGAGTTCGACGCCAAACCATTTTCCGTATGTTTTTGAATCCGAGCGTAAATCAACTGCAACATCAAATACACGCCCTTTGATTACACGGACGAGCTTGCCTTGCGGAAATTCTTTCTGGAAATGAAGTCCGCGAAGCACGCCTTTTGATGAACTTGATTGGTTATCTTGTACAAAGACCATGTCAAGTCCTGCTTCATGCATATCATTCTGATTATATGTTTCCATAAAATAACCGCGGCTGTCACCATGAACAGTCGGTTCTATTATATAAAGACCATCTATGTCGCAAGGTGTAACTTTAATCTGTCCCATAGTATTCTCCTTAAAATTAAAAAAATAGTGTTAATAAAAAATGTATCGGGTTATTGATGATTAATCAGCAAGTTCTCCTATTTCGTGGAGATATCGGTTAAGTGCATCCTGCCATGCTGGCAGTGGAGTGAATCCGTTTTTAACAAGTTTGCTTTTATCAAGCCTGCTGTTAAAAGGCCGTGCAGCTTTTGAAAGACCATATTCGGCAGTTGTTACAGGTGTAACTTTTGTTTTGAGTCCTGCCTGACGGTAAATTTCACATGTAAAATCATACCACGAAATATATCCGCCTTCATTAGTTGCGTGGTAATAACCATATTTATCGGTTTCTGCCATGTCGATAAGTAAACGTGATAAATCAAGAGTGTAAGTAGGAGTTCCAATCTGGTCATTTACAACACGGACTTCATCATGTTTTTTACCGACATTAAGCATTGTTTTTATAAAATTTTTACCGTTAAGCCCAAAAACCCACGCAATGCGGATGATAAAATATTTTTCAATTGTACTGGAAACAGCAAGCTCGCCTGCAAGTTTAGTTTCGCCATAAACATTGAGTGGTTTATAGTCTTTGCAGTCTGGCTGCCATGGAGTGCTTCCCTGACCATCAAATACATAGTCAGTACTTATGTAAATCATTTTACTGTCTGTTTTTTTGCATGCAGCGGCAATGTTTCTGGTTCCATCAGCATTGATTGAATGGGCTTTATTTTTATTTTCTTCATCTTCTGCAGCATCTACAGCTGTCCATGCAGCACAATGAATAACCACATCAGGATTTACGCTGGTTATGACTTTATTTACGGAAAAGTTATCTGTAATATCAAGGGATATATAAGGTGCGGCTGTTACGGCTGAATTATCTTTAACTCCCGAATATTCAGGTGCAATGTCACTTCCGATTCCTTCATGACCACGCTTTATTAATTCATTCATCACATCGTGACCGAGTTGTCCGCCAACTCCTGTAACTAAAAATTTCATATAAAATCTCCATTATTTATTGTCTGAATGGTATGTATAAAATGTTAATCAGCGGTTTTTATACATCTTTTCATAATAATTCTGATACTCACCGGAAATGATTGTTTCCCACCATTCCCTATTATCAAGATACCATTTTATAGTTTTTTTGATACCGTCTTCAAATTTTGTTTCAGGAAGCCATCCAAGTTCATTGTGGATTTTTGTTGGATCTATTGCATAACGCATGTCATGCCCTTTGCGGTCGCCAACGTGAACAATAAGTGATTCAGGCTTGCCAAGTTCTTTACATATAAGTTTTACAATATCAATATTACGTTTTTCGTTATGTCCGCCAACATTGTATACTTCGCCAACTTTTCCTTTGTGAATGATAAGGTCAATAGCTTTGCAATGGTCTTCAACATAGAGCCAGTCACGGACATTAAGACCTTCACCATAAACAGGAAGTGGCTTGTCATTTAATGCGTTTGCAATCATAAGAGGAATGAGTTTTTCCGGAAAATGATATGGACCATAGTTGTTGGAACATCTGCTTATTGTAACAGGAAGCCCGTAAGTTCTGTGGTATGCAAGAACGAGTAAATCGGCTCCGGCTTTTGAAGAACTGTAAGGGCTTGATGTATGTATAGGTGTTTCCTCAGTAAAGAAGAGATCAGGACGGTCAAGAGGTAAATCGCCATAAACCTCATCTGTAGAAACCTGATGGTAACGTGTGATTCCATATTTTCTGCATGCATCCATAAGCACTGCTGTACCTTTAATATTAGTATCAAGGAAAATCTCAGGATTTTCGATTGAACGGTCAACATGTGATTCTGCTGCGAAGTTGACAACCATATCAGGGTGTTCTTCTTCAAAAAGCTTGTATACAGCTGCTCTGTCTGTGATATTTTCTTTGACAAATCTAAAATTAGGATTATCCATTACAGGTGCAAGTGTAGAAAGATTGCCTGCATATGTAAGGCAGTCAAGACAGATGATTCTGTAATCAGGGTATTTTTTTAACATATGGAAGATAAAGTTGCTTCCGATAAATCCGGCACCGCCGGTTACAATAATATTCATAATTGGTAATCTCCTTATACTGTATGTGAAAAATTTATCTGCGGATTGTATCAATATATTTTCCGTCAAGAACGTCTTTGAGATATTGTCCGTATTGGTTTTTCTTTAAGATTTCGTATACCTTTAATACGTCATCTTTTGTAATCCAGTCGTTTAAATATGCAATTTCTTCAAGGCATGCAATTTTTCTGTGCTGATGTGTTTCAACTGTTTTTACAAAATTAGTTGCCTCAACAAGACTTTCATGTGTACCTGTGTCAAGCCATGTAAATCCCTGACCGAGAAGTTCTACGTTAAGATTTCCGGATTCAAGATAGATTCTGTTTAAGTCGGTAATTTCAAGCTCACCTCTTGCAGAAGGTTTAAGATTTTTTGCGTACTCAACAACTTTGTTATCATAAAAATACAATCCTGTTACACAGTAATTGCTCTTTGGCTTTGCGGGTTTTTCTTCAATCGAAATGGCTTTTCCATCAGAATTAAATTCCACAATACCAAATCTTTCGGGGTCATCAACGTAATAACCAAATACGGTTGCACCGACACCGCTTTCAGCATTATGTACGGCTGCTTTGAGGCGTTCGTTTAATCCGCTTCCGGCAAAAATATTATCGCCGAGAACCATTGCAACTGTATCATCACCGATAAAATCCTCGCCAATAATAAATGCCTGTGCGAGTCCGTCCGGTGAAGGCTGTTCTTTGTATGTCAGGTTTACACCAAACTGGTGGCCGTCGCCAAGAAGTTCTTCAAAACGAGATAAATCCTGAGGCGTAGAGATAATTAAAATATCGCGGATTCCGGCATTCATAAGAACTGACATAGGATAATAAATCATAGGCTTGTCGTATACCGGAAGAAGCTGCTTGCTTGTAACCATTGTCAGAGGGTAAAGCCTAGTACCGGAACCGCCCGCTAAAATAATTCCTTTCATAAAATATCAATCTCCAATCTTTTGTTATAAAAATTTGACGCACCAGCGTCATTATATGTTGCATTAATTTTTGTTAAATATATAATAAAAGATGACGTTACGTTATCTTCAAGCGTTTTTTAAAAAATATTCAAATTATAAAAATTAACTGGCAGAGGAGTGGATTTATGCATAAAGAGGGATTTTATTCATCAGGAGAATTTGCAAAAAAAGCAAATGTGACAGTAAGGACAATACGTTTTTATGATAAAAAGAATCTTTTAAAGCCATCATATGTCAATGAAAATGGGGCAAGATTTTACACGGATGCAGATTTTGCAAGGCTGCAGCAGATATTGTTATTTAAGTATCTTGGGTTTTCTCTTGATGATATAAAAAATATAACTGTAGGTGATTCGGATTACAACATTCTTATAAATTCACTTCATCTGCAGCTTAATCTTATAAAGGATAAGATTGCACAGATGCAGCTTGTAAAAAATGCAATAGAAGATACGGAAAAAATATTAAAGGACAGCGAATCCATAGACTGGAGCAGCATGCTTTCTTTAATACATCTTACCAACATGGAAAACAGTCTTAAAACACAATATCTTAATGCCGGAAATATTTCTGCGAGAATTAATCTGCACGCAAAGTATTCTGTTAATAAGCAGGGATGGTTTTCTTGGATATATGAGCAGTGTGGACTTGAACCGGGAATAAAAGTGCTGGAAACGGGATGCGGCGATGGGAGACTATGGGTTGATAATATAAAAAATGTTGAGAAACTTAAGAATATTAAAATAACTGTTACAGATATTTCTGAGGGAATGGTTAATGATGCAAGAAGAAATATCGGAAACGGAATGTTTGATTATGGTGTAGCAGACTGTATGAACCTGCCGTTTGATGATAATTCATTTGACTGTGTGATAGCTAATCATGTGATTTTTTATTGCGAAGAACCGGGGAAAGCTTTTAAAGAGATAAAGAGAGTGCTAAAACCCGGAGGAAAGGCCGTGTTTAGTACATATGGAAGCCATCATATGCAGGAAATTGCACAACTGGTTAATCAGTTTGATAAAAGAATAGTTTTGTCGGCGGATGTGCTGTATGAGAAGTTTGGGCTTGATAATGGGGAAAGATTGCTGAAAAAATATTTTAATAAAGTAGATAAGCGTTTGTATGATGATTATCTGCTTGTTGACGTGGCAGAGCCTATTATTGAATATATTTTGTCATGTCATGGCAATCAGAATCATTATCTTTTGGACAGATATTCAGATTTTAAAGCGTTTATAATGAAAAAAACAAGGAAACCATTAAAAGTAACAAAAGAGGCAGGAGTGTTTGTGTGCTTCAATTAAATGCTTTTAATTGATTTATAGTATGTATATATGGTATTATTATATATTATTCAGGAAAAAATTGTATATGCTGATTTATAATATGGCATGTTAAGACAGAATAGTGCATGAGGAGATGTTATGTCATTAGTTTCAACGGGTTTTCTGCTGTTTTTGCTGGCAGGAGTGATTGTATATTATATAATACCAAAGAAAATGCAGTGGGTATGGCTTCTTGTATTGAGCTGTTTTTATTATCTTTGTTCAGGATATAAGACAATAATTTTTATAATAACAACGACGATAGTTACCTATTTTGCAGGAGTGTTTCTAAATAAAGAAAATGAGAGAATAAAAAATATTCCGGCACAGGCAGACAGAAGTGAAAAGAAAAAGATAAAAGAAGATGTCAAAAGAAGAAAAAAACTTATAGTTGCATTGCTTCTTGTTATTATATTCGGAATACTTGCAGTGATTAAATATCACACATTTGCAATAGAAAATATTAATGCGGTTATATGTGTGTTTACAGGAAAATATGATACAATTCCGACATTTAAGCTGCTGCTTCCGTTGGGAATATCATTTTATACATTTCAGTCAGCAGGTTATATAATAGATGTATACAGGGATAAATATGAATGTTGCAATAATATTTTTAAATTTGCATTATTTGTATCATTTTTTCCTCAGATTATGCAGGGACCAATTGGAAGATATGACAGATTAAGCCCTCAATTTAACGAACCACATTATTTCAGCCTTGAGAATACAGAATATGGACTTCAGCTGATGCTGTGGGGATTTTTCAAGAAAATTGTTATTGCTGACAGAATTGGAGTAGTGGCAGACAAGGTATTTCTTCATCCGTATGATTATAACGGAATATTTGTAATTGTTGGAGTTCTTGCATACTGCCTGCAGTTATATGCGGATTTTTCGGGTGGAATGGATGTTGTATCAGGTGCAGCTGAGCTATATGGAATCAGGCTTGACAAGAATTTCAGACAGCCATTTTTTTCAAAGTCAATTTCAGAATTCTGGAGAAGGTGGCATATAACACTTGGAACGTGGATGAAAGATTATGTGTTTTATCCGTTTAGTCTATCTAAGAAAATGATGAAGTTTTCAAAGCTTATGAAAAAACATCTCGGCACATTTGCAGGAAAAACACTTCCGATATGTCTTGCTGATTTACTTATATTTTTCCTTGTAGGCGTATGGCATGGAGCTGCATGGAAGTTTATTGTATATGGAATGTACAACGGAATAATAATTGCTGCAAGCAGTCTGTTAGAGCCGGTGTATGAGAAAATGTTCAAAGTTACGCACATCAACAAAAATGCGAAATGGTACAGGGTATTTCAGATTATAAGAACATTTATACTTGTAAATATAGGCTGGTTTTTTGATGATGCAGCAAATCTTAAAGAATCATTTGATCTTATAAAAAATGTATTTGTCAATTTCAGCATAAAGCCGTTGTTTGACGGAAGCGTAATAGCAATGATGGAATTTTCAAGCATGGATATGCTTGCAATAGCAGTTGGTATAGCAGCATTGTTTATTGTAGGAGTTATAAATGAAAAAGGCATTGATATAAGAAAATCACTTGCAAAAAAGCCACTTATATTAAGATGGGCTGTATATCTTATGCTTGTTATGTCAATTCCTGTATTAGGATATGTTTCAGCAGAAACAGGAGGCTTCTTATATGCACAATTTTAAAAGAATTATGAGGGCAGCTGCATTTATAATTGTGGTTATTGTGCTTATGAATGCGTGCAATTTTATATTTGCCCAATCAGGATACACAAGATATATAATTCATCAGGTTGACAATCCTGGTACGAAAGATGGCTACGATACAGTTATAATCGGGGCTTCACATGGCAGGGCAGGGGTTGACCCGGCTGTGCTTGATGAGTATGGTGCCTCTGATAATACCGTTAATCTGTGTATTCCGGGTGCGTTTATAAGAGATAATTATTATCTTTTAAGAGAGGCGGCTGCACACAATAAGATTAAAAAAGTGATACTTGAGATGGACTATCAGTACTGGTGCAATTACAAGGGCGGTGAATTTATTGAGACGGCTGTGTATTCGCATCTTCCATTATCTACAAGAAAAATTGATTTTATCTGGAATAACCTTCTTGATAAAGATTTCAGAACAACTTTTGTAAATAAAAATTCATGGGTGTCAGATTTTAGCGGAATAAAAAGCAATATTAAACTCAAGATGTCGAAAGCATACAGGGATTATGATATAAGTGCTGTTATAGACAAGGATGCTTATGGTGAATATAAAGGAAAAGGTTTTTATTACAGGACACAGCGTGCAGATGATAAAGGCCAATTTGAACCATTTGCATGGGATGAAAATGATGTGGGAAAAACTCCGCTGAAATATTTTCAAAAGATTGTTGATTTTTGTAAAAAAAATAATATAGAGCTTACATGCGTTACAACGACTATTACGCCGAAGGCAGCACTGGACGGAGTATCAGAGGAAACAGGCAGATGGTTTGCCAATCTTTGCAGTCAGAATGGAGTAAGATATATAGATTTTAATCTTGTATCACTTGATGAACTGGAAAGAACAGATGATGATTTTGCAGACTGGGAAGGTCACATGATGGGCTGGATGGCAGAAAAGTATTCGGAAGTCCTTGCAAAAGTTATTCGTGGAGACAATATCCGGTTTTACAAAGATTATCAGGAATACCGTATGGCGTATGAAAGCAGGAAAGGCATAAAATGAGGAAAATAAAGATTGCAGTTGATGCAAGAACACTCGGCTCAAGACCGAGCGGTGTAGGAATGTATCTTAATGATTTCCTTGAACAGCTTATCAATTATGACGAGCTGCCCCGTGATGCGGCGCTGGCAAAGGCCAAGGACGATGCTGCGGCATTGGCTGTGGAGGCAGGAGCAATTCCGGAGACGGTAGAGATCATCGAGGTGGAGGATGTGCCGCTGGCCTACTATCCCGGCAATACAAACCGGGTAAAGGTCAAGGCCGCCGGAGACCTGAAAGACTAATCAAAGACAGTTTGTATAGCTGGAGGCAGAGGAAGGATTCCTCTGCCTCTTTTTTACGCCGCAGTCTTCAGCATATTGTCGATGAAGATTCCATATCCGGTGGTAGGGTCGGAGATCAGCACGTGAGTCACTGCACCGACCAGATTTCCGTTTTGAAGGATTGGACTTCCGCTCATGCCCTGTACGATCCCACCGGTGATGGAGAGCAGCCGGGAATCCGTCACCTCAATCATCATATTCCGGCCCGTGCCGTCATCCAGCGGGTAAAGACGTGTGATTTTGATGTCGAAGTGCTCGACCTGATCTCCCTCTACATTACATAGTATCTCTGCCGGGCCTGTTGTCACCTGATCCCGGGTACAGACCGGGACGAATTCTCCGTCCGGGGGGGCGGACAGCGTACCAAAAATGCCGCTGGCGGTATTTTGGGTCACGGAGCCAAGGGGAACACTGCTGTCAAAGGCACCTTGTAAAACCCCCGGAGTACCGGCAGTTCCTTTTTCCACGTGTGTAACGCTGGCCTTACAGATAAAACCATCTCGAACCGGGAAAAGCTTCGATGTGCTGCTGTCCGTGATCCCGTGGCCCAGCGCACCGAATACGGCAGTGGCCGGGTCGTAGTAGGTAATGGTACCGATGCCGGCCATTTCAGAACGGACATTGGCGCCAATGAGACTGACATCCCCGGTCTGGCGGGTGTGGACCCAGAAATTCTGCTCCTGATTTTGCCGAAGGGCAGTTAGCGTGACCTGCGGCTTGTTTTGGAGAAGGCTCCGCAGGGTGGCGGGATCTTCTACCGGCTGGCCGTCTACCTTTATGATCAAATCGCCGCGATGCAGTCCGCTGTCCTTGGCGGGGGAGTCATCGGAAAAGCTTACCACCATGAGACCGCTGCATTGCACATCAATGCCCACGGCCTTTCCCACGGCAATTACCTCCTCCGGCACAGATGCCTGTACCGGTGTACTGAATATCAAAAAAAACGACACGATCAGGAGCCATGTTTTTCTTTTCATGCTGCTTCTTCCTCTCTGCTGGATTTGTCTTGTTTAATATGTCTTTTTTCGAGGAAAATAGACAGGAAAAGAACGTTAAATGTTTGGAAGAATCGAAAAAATACGTTAAAAGACCTTTTATTTCTATAAAAATGTTCTTGAAATAAAGATTTGCAACTGAGATCCGGATAGATGTCCGAGGACTGCGGAACATTAAAAAATAATTCAAAAATCGTTTACAAATACCTATTGACAAACCGGGTATCCCGCGGTACTATGGACACAAAGAGAATTAGCACTCAAACAGCGAGAGTGCTAAAATGAAGTTCCCCTTTGGAAAGGAAGATGTTTTATGAATGTACAGAAGCTGACTCAGAAATCTATGGAAGCGGTTCAGCTTGCCCAGAATATTGCGGAGGAACACGATAACCAGCAGATCGAGCAGTGCCATGTGCTGCTGGCCCTGATGATGCAGGACGGCGGACTTGTCCCACAGCTGCTGACCAAGATGGGTGTCACTGCCGAGTCGGTCACGGCAGCGGCAAAGGATCTGGTATCCCGTCTCCCGGCAGTGACCGGCTCTGGCCGAGAGGCCGGAAAGGTCTATATCAATCGAGACGTGGATGCTGCATTTGTAGAGGCAGAAAAGATTGCCGACAGCATGCGGGATGAGTATGTCTCTGTTGAGCATATCCTGCTGGGCCTGATCACCAAGGCCAACAGCGGCGTGAAAAAGCTGTTCCAGGACTACAATATCACCAGCGAGGGCTGTATGCAGGCGCTGAAGGACATCCGGGGCAGCGCAAGAGTGACCACGGATAATCCAGAGGGCACCTATGACGCCCTGAACAAGTACGGTACGGACCTTGTGAAGCAGGCCAGAGAAAAAAAGATGGATCCCGTCATTGGCCGTGATGAGGAGATCCGTAATGTGATCCGTATTCTGTCCAGAAAGTCCAAGAATAACCCGGTGCTGATCGGTGAGCCCGGCGTTGGTAAAACTGCCATTGCCGAGGGGCTTGCCCAGCGGATTGTCCGTGGCGATGTGCCCAAGAACCTGCAAAACAAGACGATTTTCTCTTTGGATATGGGTGCACTGGTGTCTGGCGCCAAGTATCGGGGCGAATTTGAGGAGCGCCTGAAGGCTGTCCTCAATGAAGTAAAGAACAGCGAGGGCCAGATCATCCTGTTCATTGATGAGCTCCACACCATTGTGGGCGCAGGCAAGACGGAAGGCAGCATGGATGCCGGCAACCTCTTAAAGCCCATGCTGGCCCGTGGCGAGCTGCACTGCATTGGCGCTACCACGCTGGACGAATACCGCCAGTATATCGAAAAGGATGCCGCCCTGGAGCGCCGGTTCCAGACTGTGCTGGTGGCAGAGCCATCGGTGGAGGATACCATTGCGATTCTCCGTGGACTGGAGGAGCGCTATGAGGTGTTCCACGGCGTTAAGATCACAGATCCTGCCATTGTGGCGGCAGTAACCCTTTCAAACCGCTATATTACAGATCGGTATCTGCCGGATAAAGCCATTGACCTTATCGATGAAGCCTGTGCCATGATCCGAACGGAGATGGATTCCATGCCCACGGAGCTGGATCAGGTACGCCGCAAGATCACTCAGATGGAGATCGAAGAAGCTGCCCTGAAAAATGAGGAGGACGAACTCTCCGAAGGCCGTCTGAAAGAGCTCAGAAAGGAGCTGGCAGAGGAACGGGATCGGTTCAATACCATGCAGGCCCAGTGGGAGAACGAAAAGAACGCCATTGGCCGGGTTCAGAAGCTCCGGGAAGAGATTGAAAAGCTGAATCGTCAGATCGAAGAGGCGGAGCAGAATTACGATCTGGAGCACGCAGCCGAGCTGAAATACGGCAAGCTGCCGGAGGCAAAGAAGGCACTGGAGGAGGCAGAGCAGGCTGTACAAAATCAAAAGGGTACAAACTCCCTGCTGCGGGATAAGGTCACGGAGAACGAGATCGCAAAGATCATCGAGCGCTGGACCGGCATTCCCGTTGCAAAGCTGGTGGAAGGGGAGAAGGAGAAGCTGCTCCATCTGGAAGATACCCTGCATCAGCGTGTGATCGGTCAGGATGAGGCTGTGCGCTCTGTGGCAGAAGCCATTATGCGCTCCCGTGCGGGGATTCAGGACCCTGACCGGCCCATCGGCAGCTTCCTGTTCCTTGGCCCCACCGGTGTAGGTAAGACGGAGCTTGCAAAGGCGCTGGCAGAATGCCTGTTTGACGATGAAAAGAACATGGTTCGGATCGACATGTCCGAGTATATGGAGAAATACAGCGTCTCCCGGCTCATTGGTGCGCCTCCCGGATATGTAGGCTATGAGGAGGGCGGTCAGCTCACCGAAGCAGTTCGCCGCCGTCCGTACAGCGTTGTTCTGTTTGATGAGGTGGAGAAGGCACATCCTGATGTGTTTAACGTCCTGCTTCAGGTGCTGGATGATGGCCGTATTACCGATTCTCAGGGCCGTACGGTAGACTTTAAGAATACGATTATTATCCTGACCTCCAATCTTGGCTCTCAGTATCTGCTGGACGGCATTGGCCCGGACGGTTCCATTACCCAGGAGGCAAAGGATCAGGTGAATGCACTGCTGAAAAAGAGCTTCCGGCCGGAGTTCCTGAACCGGCTGGATGAGATCGTCTTCTATAAGCCACTGACCCGGGAGAATATCACCAGCATTATCGACCTGCAGATGAAGGATCTGAA
>ERZ838118.894-NODE-894-length-39622-cov-4.394142_pt1 | contig 39622 bp, 50 predicted proteins | sample MGYA00519863_ERZ838118 | MGnify/ENA primary metagenome ERZ838118 (study PRJEB31850, sample SAMEA3708827) | human gut metagenome | biome: human gut; feature: human-associated habitat; material: faeces | place: China | collected 2014 ...
CTTGCCACAGGAATTCGGCAGTACGCAGGAAAAGACGGGTACGCATTTCCCAACGCATTACGTTAGCCCATTGATTACATAAGATAGGCAGATCACGATAGGAATTAATCCAATTTTTATAAGTATTCCATATAATGGTTTCAGAAGTCGGACGAATAATGAGTTCTTCTTCCAATTTTGCTTCAGGATCCACGATAACTCCTTTTCCATCCGGAGAATTTTTCAAACGGTGATGAGTTACTACGGCACACTCTTTTGCGAAGCCCTCCACGTGTTCTGCTTCACGACTTAAGAATGATTTCGGGATTAATAGCGGAAAGTATGCATTTACGTGTCCTGTTTCCTTGAACATATCGTCCAATTGACGTTGCATTTTTTCCCAGATAGCGTATCCGTAAGGCTTAATCACCATACATCCGCGCACAGCAGACTGTTCTGCCAAATCAGCTTTTACCACCAAATCGTTATACCACTGTGAGTAATTCTCACTACGTTTGGTTAGATCTTTCAGTTCTTTTGCCATTATATTTTTCTATTTAAGTTTTCCAGAGTGTTAAAACAGGGTGCAAAAATACGAAAAATGCATGAAATGCCCTATTCTTCATACATTAATTTATTCATATAAAAAATCAGGCAGTTATCTATGAACTGCCTGATTATCAAACGAGCGGTAAACGAGGCTCGAACTCGCGACCCCCAGCTTGGGAAGCTAGTCTTTGAAATAACGCAATTGTTTGTATAATAAATATTTATAATCATAAGAAATAAATTAAAGAGCAACAATAGAGCAACTTTATCCAAATTAGATACTTTTCCCTCTTTTATTGAGGGCAAATATACGAAAATATTTTATAAAGTAGAAACAAAGTCGTCTATAATCAAAAAAGCAGCTCATTCGGCTGCTTTTCCTATTACAACTCTACCGGTTCATCTTCCCATGTAAGCTCATGACCGATTATTTTCTTTATTGTACCTTTAGGGAGTTGGATACATACATCATTGTGTGGATCATACCCCCAACATTCTTTATCTCTAAATGGCTCTTTACCCATTCGTCTTTCACAATATACCTCACATTCTATAATGCGTTCGGTTCCGTCTTTATCAACACATAAATAAATCATATTATTCACCTTTCTCTATTTTGGTTCTAAACAATCTCAACTGGTCAATCGTCGAGTAAAACGTAGGATTCTCCCAATTCTTACCAATCACAAGGATCATTGAATCAAGGTACTTCCCGCAATCGAGAATCTTCGCACACTTATCCAACTGGAATTCACCGGAAGGATACTTCTTGTTGTTGAGCGTCTCTTTTGCCCAAGTCAGTAACTCGTTGATCGAATCGTGGTCGTATTTCTTTTCTTCTGCCATAATGTTAGTTTTCGGCAAAGGTATAAAAAATCCCGGCATGTTGTATACCGGGTGATTCCATTTTAAAAGAGGCGTTATAAATGGAAAGGAGCTATTTTTTCTTTGCATCTTTCTGATGATATAAAGGTATACTTTTTAATCCATCAATATGTTCATATAGATCATTTTCGATATGTTCGCAATGCATAGGATCAAGAACAAAATCAATCCCTTCACGTCTAGCCAATTTTGCAGCAGGGACAAAATCTGAATCTCCGGAAATAAGAACGATTTTATCTACAAAACCTTTTAAAGATAAAGAAGCGATGTCAACACCAATTTTCATATCAATCCCCTTTTGACGCAATTCATAATATACGTCATCCGCATTAATGTCATCAAGAGAAATCTCTTTCTTTAATAATTTTCTCATTGTGTTATCATAGAAAAGCCATCTTTTGCTTTCCTTAATATTACCTAGACGCAGAGCGACTTTTCTCTTTTTCTTAAGTTCGTTTATTAACTCACTTCTGCGGATAGCCTCTTCTGTTTTAGAAAAGTCTATGCATTTATTAGAGACAGGATTATGTATCTTTTTAGCGAATGGTACACAATCATAATAAAAAATGCGATATAAATAATTGTTTTTCCCTACATGAGAATGGGATATAGTATATAAATCATTGGCAATAGTTAATGCTGTCTTTTTGCCGGACTTATTATACATTGCATTATAGCGTTTTATAAAATACCCACCATCAATTAATATGGCAACTCTTATAGGGGTTTCTGTGTACGATGTATTTGGACGTGTTTTCATAAAATAAAAAAAATGGCCTTTGGTTAGGCATGCCCATTATCAAGAGGGGGACAAACGTAAGCCAAAGGCATAATCATGTGCTGCAAATGTATGAATTTAATTTGTATCTGCAAAAGGTAGAAGATAAATTGCAATAAAAAATAGATTATTTTATATGTTTTACACTCATCAAGTTACAATATCAATTATACACACAAAGATATAACCCTTGCAATAATTGCAAGAGGAATAAGCCAGTATAGCCACCTTTCTAAGTGTTCCATAACATAACCATGAGCAGACGACAGAAATCATGGTGATACCTGTCGTCCGCTTGTTCCAACAATATGTCGAGGTTAGTCCTCATAGTCCATCGCAGTTATGTATTCCCAAATCTTGCCAGACGGTCCATCCTCATCAGCGAAGTAGAACCGGAAAGCGGCCTTTAATAAGGTTGCTTCGTCTAGGACCACACACATATCCGCATAGAAGGAATTGAAAGCAACGTATTTGTCCCATGAGGTTGTACCTTGCGGGAAGGGCATTGATTTAGTCGCTTCAAGAATTTGATCTACATTCCAGTGCGCACCGGTCTTCTTTTCTCCGGCAGCATTGGTGTAACGGATCTTTTCCACATCCACCTCAGCGAAATGTTTATCGTAGTGCGGACCATATAAGGCCTCGTGTTGTTTTCTCATAAAAGCCATGTATAGTTCCGGATGTTCCTCTTTCACTACACAGAGAATTTCATCCACACTCTCCACGCTTTTCCACATGGCCTTATCAGAGGTTACACCGTCCGACTTGGCTTTCTTCATCATGTCTATATACTTCATATCTTCTTTTTTATATTACTAAATACCTTTTTCCCTTTTTTCTTTGTAATCTCTCCTGATATATCCGTATCCCTCATTAAATCAGGCTGCAGGAGATGCGGGAAAGGTGGCGGAAATAGTCAATGGAGTAGCAAGGCTTACGCCATAAGCACGATTACAGCATTTCACATTTTCCGGTGTCACTTGCGTAACAAGCGGAGCTAGTGAGATAGTAGGAACAGCACCGGAGGCACCAATAAATGCTACCTTAAACTGTTCAACCCATTGTTTGGTGACAGAACGGCAAGAGCCTTTTGGGGTATAAGCCACAAGGACAGCAGCGTTTATCGTCACAATAGTCTGAGTATTCACCGTCTGTTGTTCTGCAACGGTAAAATTAACGATGCCGGTAGGTTGCACGCCATTGTCAGCGCAAAACGCCTGGCATAAGTTTTCCACTACATTAGTCAGATATTGCTGGCTGGTAGCAGCGATTGCAATTGGGGTTAATTGAATCATAATAATAAAGTTTATATGTTATTTTTCGTCCGCATCTTCACCCTGCGGAGTAGGTTCTTCTGTCAATACACTATAAGATGCAACACTCTCCTGAATAGGAAGATTGTATTTGAGAAGGGTTTTCAGTTCTTCCAAATCCTCTACTTCAAATTCCACCTTTCCTTCAAACAGGGACAATCCCCCGTTCTTTATTGCGTCATCCACCACGTTATGGGCGAGCTGCGGGATAGATTCATCGGGAATACCACTTATATATTTTGCAATAAACGGTTCTATCAGAGAAGATGAAACGCCATCAAGAACCGGGGATATCTCCTTTGCCATACTCCACATAGGACTCACCCATCCGGTAGACTTTATCTTTGCTTCAATGCTAGAAAGAAAAGGCAACCGATTCAAATTGCTACCTAGCAATTCCTGAATAGCGGGCTGCGCCCATTTATTGAGCACAGCCGCCAATTTTTGTGCGTTGGAATACATAACGCTTACCCGTTACAGCAACATCCTGTATCACACACCTTTCTTTGAGGAACAACAAGTTCACTCAACGCGGCCAATTCCGCAATCTGCTGTTTCATACAAGCCAGTGTAGCGGTATTGGTACCGTTGTAGACTGCCTGATTCATGTTGATAGCGTTTTGCTCCTCTTTGTTTCTGTTGATGATAGTCAACAGGCGATCATAAACATCCGCAAGCTTCTGGTCTGTATAAGTGTTAGACTTAAGCAACGCAATCTCAGAATCCTTCGCTGAAATCTTATCCATCATACCGGCTTCATAACGGCTAATAGGCCTGTCTTCCGAAGTAATCACTTCTACCGGGCCTGCATAACCTGCGTTACGTCCGTTTCCGCAACCGCCAAAGAGACTTCCGGCATTTAACCCAAGAAAAGAGGCAATACCAGCGGAAGCACCCACTGTATTATAATTACCTTGTCCCTGTCCTGTTACGTGGTATTCCTCACCACTTGCTCCCTTTATTTTCATAACTTATAAGTATTAATACACGGTCAACGTTAACCGTGTAACAAAGGACAGGAAAAGTGCGTTGCTTCTAAATTATTCCGTTGCTACCTCATTGCTAATATGTTGCAAGTTCGTTGCTACACTCCATTTCTTTATCTTGTATTGGAAGTTGTTGCGTATCTTGTTTACAGACTGTCTCGTAAGTTTAGTAAGGGTGGAAATTTGGCTATCGGTCAGTTTTTGGGAAAGTAAGTGTATTAGGATATATCTTGCGTCTACGGCTTCTTCCGAATTACTATGGAGCAGATCGTTCTCTTTTATTCCCGTTTCATTTGATACAGCTTCGACCAATTCTCTATATAAATCTATATTTTTCATATTGTAAAACATATATGGTTCAAAAACAAAACATCTCAAAATCTGTTGATAAAGCTATGAAGCCCCTCAAACAGTCTCTGAGATGTTGGCCCGTGTTGATTTGGTCGTCTGTTACGGGTATGGGGCTTCTTTCTTATTGCCCCTAGTCATTTGCTACGATATCCGGCCTTCTACTTTACCGGTGTACGGATTGAATAATGGTTATTTCATGTTGCCTCCTTTCTGAAATATATAATTTTCATCGATTATTGTATTTTTCATTATATAATTTCATCACATTTTTGTATTTACCACATAAATAAGTTACAACTGATTCCGGCACCAACATACCAACCGCACGGATAACCATACCCGGCCTGTAAACCAAGTCCCCAGCGTTTCTTCTTTGGGGTGACAGTATGGTAGATGTCATTCGTCACTGTCTGATACACGGTTCTTGGAAATATCTGCAAACTGTCCAATCTAGGACGATATCCGGACACCCATGCACGGTAAAGACTGTCTTCATAGTAAGCCTGTTCACGAGGAACAACAGTATCACCTATATGAATGGTATCCGTCAACTTAAGCGTTAATAGCGGTGCCATAGGCGGTGAAACAGACAGCGTGCAAACTTTGACAACCGTCTTTATCTTGGTCTCGGTTCTCACTTCTTCCGTTGTCGGTTCGTGTGGACTGCATTTCATCCACACGAGTACGCCAAGCAGCAGGCAAATCAGTATATAAGGGAGTGATTTCATAGGATACTTTCGCTTGAAGTCCACTCAGGGCTTGACAGTAAGTCTTCAAGTTCTTTACCACTATAAACAGGAAACGGGCAAACATATTCAGGAAGAACTTGTTCTTCTCCTGTTTCATCAAGAGTCATAGGAATACTAGCAAGTTGTTCCTCAACTTCTTCTTTAAACAGCGCCTTATAGTTATCCAACTTCATAAGTACTTTACCGCCTTTCGGACTTCTGCGAGGAGCTAAATGCAATTCTTCAATTCGTTCAAGCAAAGCAGTCTCTAGCTTTGCTACTGTAATTTCTACATAATCAATCATAATTCTTCTTTCTTAAATATTGGGTTAGTTACATCAATTAATTCGTCTCTTTCAAACAAGTTCTTTAGCATATTAATAGATAGTTGGTCTATGGTCTTGGTGTAGAGCATCATTTTATAGAATACTCCTTTCCAATAATTATTAGTAACAGCACCTAAAGTTAATCCTATAGTATCAGTTCCGCTACCTTTAGTTATAGAAGTTCCATTATAGCTAGTAGGGGTTTGATAAACTATCTTCTCAGGTCTATTAGTTCTTTCAATATTTATGTATCCTCCATAAGAAGAACTTCTATAATAGACATCGTTTACTATTTCATATTCTAACATGAATGCTGTTTCTCCAATAGGAGTATTTATAGCCCCTTTATGAATAAAACATTCATTACCAATACTATCCTTATCCAACCATTCTCTCTTAGCAATAACCGTAAAATCAGTCACAGCAGGAATAACAGTATTAACAGCATGGTCTTCTACTCCATCTAATAGTAAGCCGTTAGGATATTAAGCTACTTGCTCGATAGTGATATTACAGTCTCCTATAAAACCTGCCATTATACAAGAGCTTACATATGTTGTTCCGGACATATTCTTACTCCAATCTACTTCATAAATACCATCTGTGTCGGCAGTCACTAGAATAATATTATTACCATCATGTCCAAATAAAATAGGTTTCTCAGAACTTACACCTGTAATCTTATAGAATGCTTTGGTTCTTAATGGTACATACCAAAATAATGCCTTATTAGAGCTTACATTAGTTATTCTAACCTTGTAATCATTGATTTTATCAAAAGTTACTCTAGTTAAATCAGTTGCCCAACCTGAATCTACCATAGTTCCATCAGTATTTGGAAACTTCTTTTTATTGTTTATTCCTTCATATCCACTCTCACTATTATAAGCAACATTATTTAGATATAATCTTCTACTAACAATATCAGAACCATTTCCTGTTTTAATATAATTTTCAATAGCTTTTAATCCTAAAACAGACTTATCTATTAGTTGTCTATTAGCATCTGTACCTTGTCTTAAATTGTCGTAATCAATATCTTCTTTATTGATATTACTCTTACCAAAACTATCCCAATAATAATTCGGACTTTCTACATAGCCACCTTCAATACCCATTACATCATTCAGTTTCTTTATCTCATCTTCACTAGGTATTTCGGGGAAGAGCATGAACTCGTAGAGGGACATATTGCTAAATGTAGCATTAGTAAATGATGTACCAAGTCTTGGAGAAGTAGTACTATTATCTGTTGCTGTATCATTTACAGCAGTGATATTATGAGTAATGCCTGCTAAATTACTTGGAATTATGTTAGTATTCAAAATTCCATCAATATATGTGCTACCATTATTTCTAGCACTATATGCTGGATGATTTTCACCAGTGTAAATACCAAACGTATTATGACCACCACTAGGTCTTTGGTCATAAAGCATTCCACCATTACTCCAATTCACCTTCATCATCACACACTTACCTCCATGAGCCAAAGTAGGAATAGTAATGTGGTCATCTGTACCGTCAAACTTAATACTACCATCAGCAGCTACACCACTATCTTCTGTATAAGCAAAGTTATTAAGCTTACCATGATTCCCTTTACCTGTTAAGTCAGGAACATAGCCTAATATCTTTAAGCTAGAGTTAGGTATGTTTAGCTTTTGAGGTGAGTAGATAGCATGAGGTTCGGTGGTATCTAATAGCCATGTTTTATTAGCAGTAAATACCATAGATTTAGATATGACAATTTCTGCACCTACATTACAAAGTTCGCCATTGAGAAAAATATCACTTAAACTATATAATTCCGGCAAGAGATTAATAGCTGATTCTCTTCTGAATCTATATCCTACAGGAATTTTATCTCCATAAGTATAATAACCACCATCTACTTTCGGGATATTTACAATTGCAGGATACGGCTGCACAATGTCCTCATAGCGTATGTACTCGTCAATAGTGATGTCTATCTTTTGAGGGGACTTAGTGACTACTACATCGAACAAGTCTCCATTATCTCCCTTAGGAGTGCCTTCTATACCGTTAACTGTGAACTTAGAGACTTCATTGGGTGTGCCTGATATATCACTAACATAGAATCTTATTGTGTCTCCTACATTAATATAGTCACCTGGATATAAGGTTTTATTATCACTGACTCTTAAATATTTGAATATACTTCCTCCTTTAATAATTGGTCTAAGTTCAATCATATCCGGATACAACGTGCCCAGCTTATACTTCTTTAGCTGTCTCTCTAGTAAGAACTCGGAGAGGGTATATGAGAATAATAAGTAACTCCATACAGCAGCTTCTGCATAATAAGGAAAAGCAGACCTGCTTCTAAATAAGAATAAATCTTTTCCATCAACTATATTACTAACATTTATAATTGCACCATTATAAGAATATTTAGATTGGTAACTTATCTTTCTATTAGCATCAATAGATAGGTTAGTCGAAACTCCAAAACTATAAGTCTTCATATTAGTAATACCCTCTGATAGCTCAAGATTAAATGCTCCCCAATTAGGGTCTAGATTTTTAGTAGCCAAACATTGACTTCTACCTAAACCACCAATCCAAGCTCTATCAATAGCTACAGTATAATCCTTAAATATAGGTAGATTATCAGCATGACCATAATCATCCTTACCATCACTAACTAGAGCACCTTCATAGTCGGGGATTTGCTCAACAGATAAACCTATATATTTTTCTAAATCTGATTTATCCATAGTGTCAATCCTAAAACCGTTGCCATTCTGAACGTATATACTAGCTGGTAATTCATAAACCCCGTCTTTATTCAACACTATGTTCTCAGCAATAGTAGAACCATCTTTTTGATACCTATATATCAATAATGAATTATTTGGAGAGCCATTGACTCTTATTTTAAATGACTTTGGACTTGTATTTAAGTATGACCATAATATCCAATTTGCATTATTAAAGTCATTAACGCTTTTAATAGTAAATCCACTACTAGTAAGATTAAGGCTACTAGTCTTACTCCAACTAGTAAAATCCTCTTCGTACTTTCCAACTCCACTATTCCCCTTCTTAGCATAGTTATACAACTGCATATCATGTCCATTTCCACTAAAGTCTTTCAGATACCAATCAGCAGCCGGAGTATCATTCGTTAATCCTTGTCTTTTTACATCATAGATAACCTGTGGAGTTACGTACTTATCTAGTTTAAAATATCCAATGATTTGGTTTATCTCATCAGTGGTTAGGACTTTATTGGATATGAAAGTCCAATAGATGGCTACTTCGCTACATTCTGTTGGTGAGCCATTATTAATATATCCTTCTACACTAAATTTCTCTTCTAGGCTAACGCTATTACCAGTTTCAATCCTATAATCATTCTTATCTCCAAGAATATTATTTATAGTAGATTTTGTAGAATTATTCCAAGTATATCCATATATACCTGTTTTATCAGCATTAGTAACAGTATTTCTTACAAATCCAATATTGCCCCTAATATAATTTGTATATGATGCATTGGCAGCAGAATTACGGGCATTTATCTGATGAATCATACTAACAACAGTAATCTCATTAGTAATACCCATCTCCTGTACGGTCTTCTGACTTACTATCATATCATCTTTACCGTCAGTTACTAATGCACCTTCGTATAGGGGGAGTTGTTCTATGGTTACGCCAATATTTGCATTAGTAGAATCAAATCCTCCTCTAATACCTGTTCCATTTTCAACAGTATTATGCGACTTAGGTAATTCTATTATTTCAGATTCATCTATATCAGTAGAAAAGAAAGTTAAAACTTCTTCCACACCTTCTTCATTGCGATAAAAGTATTTAATATAACCTTCTGTAAGATTCGAAATCTTGACTTTAAAAGACGGAATATCCCTACCAATAGCAGTATAACTATATTGTAAAGCAAACCTAGTATTATTTATAGATTTTACCTTACTCCCATCTTTAGAAACCTCAACATTATATGAAGATGTATTCCATGAAGTAAAATCTTCCGGATAACCATTGTAACCACTATTTGCTTTATAAGCAAAATTAAGTAGTTCTAAGTCTCCACCTCTGTCAGCAATCTTGTTCTTGATAATATTGCGTGATTCAGATTCATTAGTGTTCTGATCCATTATCCAGACACCGCATAATGAATCTAAGACTTTGGGATCAATATACGGACGGTCGGATGAACCACCGGAAGGCTTACCTATTCGGTTCAATCCGATCCGGTTAAGCCCTATACGATTTAATGATAACCTGTTAAGCATTATTCTGCCTCCGTTAGAATGCCAATTGTCACCGCACTACCGCTCTCAATACGGATTGTCTTCGGGTAGACAAGACCATCAAAATCGTAATCGAATATTTGCCCGGCATTATACGGAACCGTATTCGGAACATAAACCGTATCAAATCCTCTATCGGTAGCTGTCCGGTCGTCGATAGCTTCCGTATATTCTCCGTTCTTCTGAAAAAGCTGCAAGCCACCACCTCCGGGACGTTCCAGGTGGATATTGAAATTTGCATTTACGACTGCTTCCGCCACATATTTCTGGGTATTCTCGTTTTGCACAAAGGTTAATACTGCCATGATTGTTCCTCCTATTGATTATAATTTTAAAATCTGTTTTTTCACGTTACAACTATCATAAGACACGTGTACCCATGAGAAATTCTTCTCATCTATCAGTTGCGTAAAAGGAAGCCCAAGTTCCTGTACGAGATTGAACAGCCTTTTGTTTTCCGCTTTTGTATTCGGAGTGCCAACTATATCGGCTGCCATTCCTTTCATGTGCTCGCTGGTCTTACTTCCTCCTACCGCCTTGTTTAATGCTTCGCAACGGTATCCGCTAGTTACAGTGATAGGTTTGCCATAGGATTCCCGAAGAGGATCAAGAACGTTATCTATTAAGCCATCCACATTGCATATCAATGCTTTTGGCAGGCGGTTATCAATACCACGTCTGTCTGCTGTTTCGCTCTTTACCATTTCGGCTATTGTGAAATACTTTCCCATATATCTTTCCTCCTATAATATCAATGTTAATACTCCCAACGCCAGACCGGCACAATCACAGATGATATCCTTAATCGAGAACTCTGTCTTCTTACAGTATTTATCGTAGACCTCCTTCAAGATGAAGATCACAACGGTTATAATGATTGCTGACCATAGTGGCATCAACTTAAATAACCACATTACCAAGTTCTGGCACACTATAATGTGAGCCATGCCGTCTATGCCGATCTTGGAAAGAAGCTTTCCGGCTAATACACTGATTTTATTTATCTGATTCATTATTCTTTTCCTTATCTGTTATAGACTCTTCGATAACTTTCTCTAACTCTTTGCTCTTAAAGCCAATCAATACAAGCAGAAGTTTAAACACATTAATATCCTTGTGTATCCCTTTTGTCTCACAGTAGTTAGATTTAATACTTTCCAGTTCGGCCAGGCATCCGATTAATACTACAATCACAGAGACAATCAAGGCTGACACTCCCAAAGGTTCTCCAATAGCCTTACCAAGAACGGCACCAAGTATCAACAGGCAAATATAATCTCCGCATTTCAATAAGAATCTTTTTACGCAACGGCTCTTTCTGAATTCTTCTCCACGTTTGATAGACTTGCTTACCCCGTACCACATATCCACTATTATGAGGATTAAAATAAACAGCATAAGCCATCTCATATCCCACATGAGAGCGTATAGTTCACCTACAAATACCGATGAGCTGATAGTGCGTGTCAACTGACCTTTTACCATATACAAGTGAGATAAACGGTTAACAATGAAATTACCTCAATCCAAAACATAGGCTTCCTCTTTATGAAGTCGGAGATGAAATTACCCGTCCAGTGCTTCTTCATGGAGACAACCATATACACAATGAATCCCGACCATAACAGAAGCCAATACCAACTGTTACAGCCTACCCATATCTGGGAGAAGATCAACGACATGGAAGCACCGATTACATGAGGAACCTTTTGCTCCGATTTGAAGTTAGGAGACACACCAAGTATAGCCATACCGACAACAGAAAGAAAGACAAGAAACTGGCTGTTCTCTGTACTTGATTCCAAAGCTGCCGGAAGAAGCAGAACACCGGAGCCAATCATACACAGAGCGAACCAAAACTTATGCGTCAATGCATAGTAGGTATCACTGATAGAGTAAGGAATCCCCTTTCCTTTCTTAATCATCGCAGAGACATATCCGGCGATGAGGATAAATGAAAACAATACTAATAGAATCATAGCTTTATCTGTTTTTGAGTTTATAATACAAAATTGAGTTGTTCCGGGTATCCGGTCTTGTAGTTATAGGATTCCACCTGTTGAACAGTAGACAAGCCTTTCACAGCCGCAATATGAGATTGCGTCACATTGTAACAGTCAAGGGCGTATAGCTCTAACCGGTTTAGCATTTGCAAGGCTGTATCAACAGGGATTGTGTATTTCTCAGTATCATACCACAATGTAGTCAATGCACGTCCCGCTTCCTTCTCGATATTGATTGAATTGACCAGCCCAACACGGGTATCTTTATCTAACCATATCTGTTTTCCGGCAAGCGTGAATGAATTGATGGCATCCGACTTATCATAGGCGTTGATTTCCGTTATCTTCATCTCTTTCAATTCATCAATGGTATACTCATGCTCAACCAATACAGGATAGCCGTCGGCATTTTCTTTAATCTCTTTACCGGATGATTGCCCTTCCAATAATTCTTGCCAATACTCAGTGCTTATTTCTACGCCACCTTCTATCGGTGTGTCGTAGAATCCTTTTTTCCAATACATTTTTTGCTTCATAATCATCTAAACTTTATTATTTCCAATCTCCTATAGCTATCCATCTAAATGATTGCGAGGAAGGAGATACATCTGCTGCATCTGCATATCTTCTATAAACCGTAAAATATGAAGCATATATAGCGGCATAATTCACAGACCATATAGAATTATTAGTGTTATCCGTCGTACTAGAAAAAGCAAGGGAAAAACAAGATTTAAAAGATAATGGGAAATTTATGGACTGATTATTTGCAGTACCTCCGCTGAAATACCCCCATTGAATCAACAACCCGTTATTGAACTTTGCATATCCGTTCTGACCGAGTGAGACAGTCATGGCGTTGGATAAATCGGATTTGGCGTATTGAGATAGATCTGACTTCAATGCCAATTTAGTTTCAGTTGGAGTGCCCGCCTCTATGGAATAATCATCCTGGACTGTAAGCGTCATACTACATATTGAAGAAGGATTATCCGGGTTTATCCAAGATAAATCCATCCAAGCACCAACTTGAATATCATTTTCTAAAAGGTATGGGCTGTAAATAGAGACAGGAATGTTCAGTCCTGAATTATATGTATATTCCCCTCCGTACTGCACATGCATTTTCATATACCCCCCGTCGTAGTAAAGCTTCTTTATATTATTCGCATCTTCATTGCTTAAGAATAAAGGCGCCCTACCAATAGTTAACAACTCCGGAGTATTTAAGATAATGAATTTACTTGTTGACGACCCATTTGTACTCATTTTCGACATTTCCATTTTTTCAAGAAGTATGGTCATATTAAACATTTGTCCGTCTTCGGATATTTGCGTTTTCTCCGGACTGGAATTACCGGATCGTACATAACGCTCTCCATTTACATCAAAATATGAAAGAGAAAGTATATTATTTATAAATTGGATTACCCAATACGGTATACCAGAGGCGTTGCCACATGTGAGAGTATACGTATCATAAGGTACAGAATAAAGCTCTATAATCTTCTGTAATTGTGTGCGGAATTGTTCATTGTCAACTTTCTGAGAAACACCTTCAGGCTTAAATCCTCCCTCTACTCTGAATTCGAAGAATTGCTGTACTCCATCAACCCAAAAATGATTGTTAAAGCTTGAATTATTATCTTTATTAGAATATTTGATCAAACAAGTTTCCTGCAAAAGCATAGGGTCCGAACAGACAGAGAACGGTTCGCTTGCTATGGCAGTACCGGAGTTACCCTCCCTGATCTTCAAGGTATACACGGAATCTTTCAGGCCTGTTACACTTGCCATGAATAGCCGGGTGTTATCATTGACTCTATATTCATCCAATGATATATCATTATCCTCATTGGTAACATTATCACAGATAACAACTGATACTACATCACTGTAATCATCTGAAAAGATTTGGATCAATATTTTATCTGTAGTGTAGAACTTCTGGATATAATCTATATCCTGTTGAAATTCGTTCTTTAAAGGATTAAAGAACAATGGGCAAATGTCTCCTGTTTTAATCATACGGTCTTTTCGTTCTTGATTGGGTAGTGTGCCAATGACACCGTATCGCAAATATACTAAATTTTTATTACTTAAAACAATAGATTATCAACTTTTTATATCCTTAACTATCAGAGTATAGGTACTTCCTTTCTCTTTGGCTATATTCAACGACAGATTTTTAATATATCCCGTTATCGTCTCACCTTGATTCGTGAACCTTACAAGTCCGGTCAGATCTGAAGGAACATCTATGTCGCTGGTCTTTATGTTGACCTCCCCGACTGTAAACAGGCGTTCCGGGATTAACAGATCATCCGTTTCCCCTACTCCATCTATGGATACATCACTGTTTCCGTTAGAAGACTCAAATTTAAGTATGCCGGTACAGGCTCCAATGTATTTCTTATTAGCCTCCAACATGAAGCGTGGGGAGTAATTAAGGTTAAACATTGTGTCCGGACTCAACAGACCGGAAAGCTGGGCTGCCGAATAAGGCCTGTATAAAAGTAACGGCTGATCCACCGGAACCGAATTGTCACACTCCACAAAGAAAACATCATTATCACTATCGTTATCGGTAGTATCCTCCCCTCTCTTTTGAACCAAGAACTCTATTCCATAGGCGTCAGCACGGTACGGACTGATCAATGATAGGGTATTGTCGGTCAGTTTCAGACCGGTGCTGAATTCGTTGGTAAACCGGAATTCGTCACGTCCATTAACACTATCGTAATCCTGCTTATCATATCCTACCTTTACCGAAGAATATATCAATGAATCATTGACAGCCAATTCGTAGTCATTGATTTCCATCCCTAATTCATTGACTACCGTATTTGCGAACAAATTATCACGGTGAGTAAATGTCACCTCATTCCCACTTATTACAGGAACATATCCGAACTCCGCTTCCATCCAGTCACAGAACTTCTTATACGAAGTGTATATTTTAGCCTCAGGAAGTCCACGAGCGCTTTCAGCTGCCATGATGTATGTCCTTTCCAATTTCAAGTTTCTCGAGCCATCGGCAATATCATAATTAAAATATCCTTTATATTCCGCATTTCCCTCTGACATGCTGTTTAGTAGGTTGTTCAAGACTGTTACAGGGGATACAATGTCAATATTTACCGGACTAGCTCTAGCTATAAATTCTGTTTTCAGTTGAAAGTCACGAAAAAACACAGTAGTGGAATGAGCATTAATATTGCTATACCATAATTCCAAGACAATAAACAATCCCTGCCCTTTGTATAAACGAATCTTTAAGTTTTCGGAAACATGAGTAGGATCAGTACTATTTGCATCACACATCCATCTTTTTAGTTCTACTAAACGCCCATCTTCATAACGGCCTCCTAGAATCACGCCAGCGTTTTTAAGATAATCGTGTCCGCTACCAACATAAAAATCAAAACTAAATTTTAATGTTATATCAATATCGAACAATGCTCTAACAAAGACTGCGATATCCTCCTTTGACTCAAAGGGAACGTCTTGAAATACCAATGGGCTATCTCTTCCTGGCAATTCTCCATCTAAAGTATAAAGAGGTAAGCTATACCTTTCGGCTTCTGTATATGTAGCAGCATCAACTGTTACATATTGTAAAGAAGCATCATTCTCTACTGTATTTCCACCTAATACATAAGGTTTACTGTAATTCATACTTAAAGAATCGTAATATAACTCACGTTTATTTTTTATATATTTAATAGGATACTCATATTGAATACTCTTCTTCGCCTTAATAATAGCAGCCAGCGTATTGTCTATCGCATTGATGGAAACCACATATCCATCTTCCGAGTATGTGGAAAAATCCAGTGCGCACCGGAAAACTTCGTCATACTTCCAATTATTATTTCTCAAGGAGAATATAACAGTAGCAGAAGCCTCCATATACCTAGACCGATATTCCTTTTTCAGAAGTATAAAAGCATTATTCACAAATTCAAAACTCGTAGAATATGACCGTACCACTCCATCATAATTGGGACGTTTATGTGATAGTTCAAAATCGTCCCAATTCTTCAAATCATCGGTTACATCATACCTTTTATCCCTTATCAAAAGTTCGCATTTAAACATAGCTATTTTTTCTTATGAATATTCATTGATTTTATATCCTCACACATACGTTTTACCATGAAGGCATATTCCTTTGCGCTAATTTCATTCTTCCGAATCTGCATTCCATAATGGGACATGACAGCGACACGTTCGCGAACAAAGTAATTTTTATCCATTTTAGAGGTATTTTCCGGCTTCTCTCTAGCATTTGCTCGTTCAAGCAAATATTTACTCATAGAAAGGATAGAAGTTGCTTTCTTGCGTATCTTATCATGATCGGACGGGAAGTACTTGAACCCGAAATCTGACAGTATCCTCGTAGCAGCCTCCCAGTCATTGTTTTTAATCATTACCTCAACGCCTTTCATACACTCAATTTTTATATGAAGGTTGATAATATTGTTTCTTTTTGACATCTCAGACAAGAAAGAAGCGCCTCCTATTATTTCCACATATTCTGTGATAAGTTTTTCCGATTGTTCGGACAGTTCTTCATCAGAGTGTTTCCCTTCGATAATAAGCTTGCTTTTATCTCCGGTAAATACATCTATGAATATATCTAGGGGGATTTTATCTAGGTCGGTGTATAGCATAATGAATACCTTAGTGAGATAAATACATATTAAAAACATCGATATGATAGATATTGACTTGTCCGTAGTTGGCATCAAAGATCTTTTTTACATCATATCCATGTTCGAAAGACAAAGCTTTCAATGCCCTCCAGTTTATTTTCCTCCAATTTAGACCATTTTCTTTTGCGTATCTTTTAATAGAAAACCATTCCTTAGATTCATCTAATTGCTCTTTTTTTTGCTCCAACAAGGCTTTCGTCTGCTTATTTTCTAGTTGAAGTCTCTCCTTCTCTTCTTCGGCTTGTATCACCATTAAAGCAAGTTCCTTGCGGGAAAGTTCTTTTTGTCCGATGAGGATTTCTTCACAAGAGATAAAATACTTTCGTGCTTGTTTACCTCGCTCGTTGTTTTCAATCATTGAAAGTTCTTTTGCCATACTTATAGAAATAGCGTATTCAATAGCCGGGCGACCTCCTTTTGGGTTTTCGCCAAAATTGTTGAAAACCTGATAGTCTTTATTTTCAATGAAATCATATTTTTCTATCCGGTCTTTTATCCAGTTAGAAAAATCTCTTTTACTTTCAAGAAAAGCATGTAAATCACGTGCATTAACAGCTTTCTTTCCATCATTGTTCTCCTGAATAGGAATTAATTCTTTTAAGTTTTCCATAATAAAGTAACGTGCTCCTTCACACGTTGATTAATTTATACTCAAATTCTATTTGCTAAACGATGATATTCGGAAGCTTTAGCCATCTTGCGGAATGTCCTGTTTAATTTAGCTATCCCTTCATTGGTTGCTTCTGTATTCCTTTCAAGTCTACGATAATCATTATTGACATTAACAATCACCGGCTCACCGTCATTACTTCTCCTTTGCCTATCCAACATCAAAGCGTCTGAATGTAAAGCCATCGTTCGATAATCAACAAGATTCGGAATAACCTTTGCCCTCTTTGGAATATCTACCAATGTGGGAACGGAGGGAGTTATATAAGCCCCGTTATCCGTTTCAATCACTTCCTGTCTCCCCCCGTCACCGACAATAGCCAATCCACCGGGATGGTTATCAGTTCCTTTTGCATATTTAGGTATTGGTTGAGCAGCAATCATTGCAATCTGAGCAGCGCCTAAAGCACCAACAATAGCAGCAAGTACAAAGTTTGGTAATGCTTTAGTAACAGCCAATGCCGTAGCTATGGTTGCTTGTATTATAGAATTTGCCTTATCCCATCTAGCTTGCTTTTGTTTTAACTCCGCCTTTTGCTTTTCAAGTTCCTTATCTCTTTGGGCAGTCCTGTCTTCCGCCGCCCTTTTTCTTGCTTCCGCTTCCTCTGTAGAGATAGCACCAGACTCGGCTAAATCTTCGATGCGTTCCAACTCTTCTTCTCCGGCTTCTTCGTTCTTTTCTTGTTCTTCTTCAATTTGTTCGATACGGGAATCAAAAGCGTCCGTTATTAATGAAGTTATACCATTAAATAAAGAAGCGTAGGATTCTAAAATTATAGTTTCTTTTTCGGTAGGATTTAAATTTTTCCACCATTTAGAAAGAGAAAATTCATTATTTTTCACAAAATTTTCCGTCAGTTTACTGATAACACTATAAAATGAATCAAATAAGGTAGCAGTTTCCCCAAGATATTCTTTGGCAGTATTTTTCATGCCAGAAATACCATCTATAAAATCATCAGCCCATGTTTTCCGCAAGTCTTTTTCATATCCCTCCTTAGAGTCATTTAGCTTACCTCTCAATTCGAGAATTGCAGTTCTTAATTTTGATATTTTCTTTTGAATTTCCACTGCTTTTTCATCAGCAGGGTTTAAAGTTTCTAGTTCTGCCTGTAATTGAATTTGAAGTAGTTCTAAATGTGATAAAACGGAATCTCTTGTAATTTCATATGTTTTCTGCCGATATTGTTTCTCATTGATTTCGCCTTTGCGATATTGCTTTTCTACTTCACGGAGCTGATTTTCTGCTGCATTCTGGACTATATTTGTCTCTTTAGTAGTATTCTCCTCAATCAAATTAATTCTTTCAAGAGCATTTTTTACCGCAATATCAGAGGCTTTTTTATCATATTTCTTGTTGACAGCTTCTACATCTTCCCCAGCCTTTTCGGCAGCTTTTATCTCTGCATCTCTTAGTATTTCATTTATTCGTAATTGGATGCTAAGCTTTTGATCTAATTCCTCTTTAGAGTTAGTAGAAAGAGCCTCTAAACGGTTCTGTAAATTGACTTTCTCTTTATTCTGATTATAAGTATATATTTTTTCTGAAAGTTCGTCTTCCATAGAGACTGCTAGATTTTCTCTCGTTTTAATTTCTTCTTGGGTATTCCCCTTAATAGCCGCAATACGTTTAGTGTAATTTAAGCGAATCTTTGCAAGTTCTTTACCTAATCCTTCATCCATCAAATCTAATTCAGACTGCTGGTATTCCTGTTGGATGCGAAGACGCTCTTTCCTTTGCTTTTCTAGTTCACGTTTTTCTTTATCAGTAAGTACCTTTACTGAATTCCCCTTTGTACCACCATTCTCTTTCAAATCAATGGTATCAAGTTGTTCAATAAGAGATTCTGTTATTGATGAAATAGCCTTTTTACCTGCAGCAGCTTTAGTTGCAACATCGATCTCATCTTTAATGACATTATTTGTGCGTCTCCATGAGGTCAGAATTGTAAAGAATCCCCTGTCTTTCAATTCTCCTTCCAATTTCTTACGATTATCTATAGCTAATTGATAATCACTATTTTCATATTCCAAACGAGACTTCAATGTTTCAATATAATCTTCTTTAGCCTTTTTGGCCGCCTCATCAGCAGACATTCCTGAATTTATATATTCCTGATATAACCTCTGCATATTCTTAGTATTTTTTTCTAGGATATCAGATTTAGCCATCTCTTTCTGTGCAAAGGCAACAGCCTTATTGTTTGCTTCATCTTGTAATTGATTATTATCTTTTAATTCATTGGATATATTTCTTATTCCTCTTGCCAAGAAATCCAAAAAAGATTTAGCAGGACCAGTTGAATTCATAAACGATAACATAAATGCTTCCCAAGCAGAAGACAACCCTGCAATTGCTCCCTGAACATTTTCCCCCATAGTATTAGCCATGTCATTCAATTCACTTGTAACGCCTGTTATCTGTTCCCTTAATGGCACTATTTTATCGGCAGCAGTCAAAAAGGCATTGAAAGCGGCAACGCTACGTTTGTCTGTAAGTTCTAAAGTGGTATTTAGGTCAACCCCTTGTTCTTTCAATTTTTTCAAACCGGCAACTAATTCCGGTAACGTATTTACAGGTCCTCCAAGAGCTTTCGCTAACTTACCACTTCCATCGGCCAAGTTCAATAAAATATTTCTAGTTGCAGTAGCAGACATAGAGGCATCAAATCCTGCATCCGCAAGTTTCCCTAGTAAAGCTAAAGTATCTTCTATTTGAAAATGAAACGCTTTGGCTACTGGGCCAACTATAGGCATTGCTGTTTGTAAATAAGAGAAAGATAATGCACTTTTTGTTGTCGCAACTGCCATTGCAGAAACATAACGTTCAGTCTCCGATGTTTCCGCATCGAACATTCTCAATGCCGCTCCCGCCAAAGCTGCTGCTTCCGGTAAATCAGATCCTGTAGCTTGCGCAAATTTCAATATTCCCTCTGTTGATTGAAGAATTTCTTTCCTTGAGAATCCAAGTTTAGCTAATTCTATTTGTAAATTAGTTGCTTCTGATGCCGTATATTTCGTTGCAGCCCCCAATCTCTGTGCATCAGCTGTTAAATCCTTTATATTACTTGAAGTCGTACCCAATATAGCAGCAAGTTTACTATTAGCTGCTTCAAAATCAACAATGGATTGAACTCCTGATTTAAAGAGTCCTATTAATTTTTGGATCCCAGATATCACGGCTTGCGCACCGACCATTCCCTTAATCATAGAACCAACTCCAATCTTTACCTCTGTCAACCCTACTCCCATGCTAGACTTCAGCAAACCGCCGGTACTCTTGGCAAGATTGCCCATATTTTTAAGAGAGATATTTCCCTTCAGAATTTCAGATGCGGCAGACTGAATATCTTGTTTATAACGCCCGACATTCATTTTAGCCCGAACCAATTCATCTGAATTCTTTTGAAGAAATGCTGTATTACGGTCAATTACACTATTAAATTTTTCTACAGTCTTTCGTCCTTCCTCTGTAGTTAAATCAAGTTGTTTCCTTGCTGAACGGAGAATCTTATTTTGCTGTTCTGCATCATGCATAGTTTTTACTTCCATGTTTAATGCTGCAACACCTTCTTCAATTGTATACTTGGTCTTTTTCCGTTCTTGGTTGAGCATTTTTTGCTGCTTCAGTTTTTCGGTTTCAATCTTTTGAGCCTTTAATTCAGCTGTAGCATTAAGGTCATTAGCTTTAGCCTCAGCTAAAATCTGCGTAACATTCTCTTTGGTTTGTTGAACTATTCTTTGAAGAAGTACCTCATGCTCTTTCTGTAAATCTGCCAGCTTATTTTGGGTGGTAATAAGCTCATTCAGGACTTTGTTATAATTAGCCGACTTATTGGATAAATCCTGAAAGGACGCAGGCTTATCCTGCATGCCTTTAGCTAATAATTCAATGAAGTTTTTGTAGGAAGTGTAAGATTCGTCAATCTCTTTTTTAAGATTCTGCAACTGGGTGATTGCTTTCTGATCGACAACATCGGTAATTTTTAATTCATTAGCCATATAACGTGCGAATTAAGTACCATGCCACTTGACACAGTTTCCGCACAAATATAAAAAGAATTGGCGAATTTTACAAGCTATTTAGAATGAATAAAGATAAGATAAAACGGAAAAAGAAAAGCGGAGGTTAAGACTCCGCTTCTATAAATTATACGATATCAGGATGTTTTTTCAAATATAAATCCCTAAGATAAATACTCATTAGTTTTATTATAGATTGCATTGAAAGCCTTACAGCTTTATCTTCTCCTGAAGCAGGATCTTTTAGTTGGATAGTATCAGGAGAATAATATAGAAATTGCTTTATATCAGCAAATATTTCATTTCCCATGTTTCTCAAAAGATAACTTAAAGCTTCTTCCTCTACATCATAGGCCGTTTGAGGATTTATATCTTCTAGTTCTTTAATCAAAAAATCAATATTATTATCTATCGTCTTTTTAGCTGATGATTCCTCAAATAAAACCTCACCGAGAGGAGTCATTTTTAATGGACTGGCCTTTTTTGCTAACTTATCAATCATATCATTATCAAATTTCATTAACCATTTGTTTATTTCGACAACCATATCATTGGTAGAGCTTACAATTCTTTGCAATTCATTATATCTTTGCCCAGAATCACGAATATCATCTTTATGTTTATCACAAGGAAGATTCTCAACCTTATTCCTAGTTTCTTCTAATTTAGCATGATACTTTGACATCTTCCAACTCCCAATGATTGCTAATACTATAACAGCTATCCATGGAGCATTGTTTAGTAGATATGTGATTACTGGAGCCATATTTTGTGTTTTAGTTACTTTTATGTTGTACTATTCTATGTTTCGTTAATACAAATATACGACAACAACAACAAACAACAGCCTTATTAAGAGTACTAAAGTGAACCTTTTAAGTAATATTTAGATTATTAACAATTTCATCTCTATCTTCATCCACTTTTTCATGTCTATCTCTACTCTCATCAAGAACATGATATTCATCCACTCTATCAATGGCAATAAAACCCAATGTACGAACACAAAAAAGCCCGTCAAGTAGACGGGCTAGAATTAGTTAAGAGTAAATTATAAAGTAGACTCAGAGAAATCCAGTTCATAAACGACATTTCCATTCTCATCTTTACTGAATACTCCTACGCATATCAATTCAGGGAAACCTGGTTCCGCAGCCCAGAAAGGAACGGATATTGCATCTCCTTCGGCAAGTTCGATAGTTTTCGCTAGCTTTTCGGCTTCTTCCTTGCATATTTTCTCTAATGTTTCCATACTGTCCGTAGTTTTTCCACAGCGGACTACAATTTCATTTTGAGGGTTTGATGTTTTCATATATCACAATTTAATAAATGAGTTAGTTGAATAATCAATGATAAATCCATCAGAAATTCCATAGTAAGCTTCTCTTTCCGAATCTAAAAAGAATTGCAGCATCTTCCCACCAAAAGAGTGCCTCTTATAAAAAGCTCTAATTTGCTCTTCGTTTAGAAGCTTTTCCGTTTGTATTTTAACTCCATTACTTTGCCTATCAATCACATAACATCCAATACCTTCTATAGCACATAAATACTCTTTGTTATCTTTCTTAATTTCTGCGATAGGTACGGTGTTAACTGATTTTATGACCATTCCTGTAACATATATACTTGATAAACGGTAGGGCTTGTCTTTAAAAGAATCAAAAATAATTTTCAATCCTATAACTCCATTGGCTCCTGATGATTTTATCTTTTTTATCATATCGGTAAAACAATCACCTATAGACGGCTCTTTATAAGTCGTATTTACATATCCGCCTTCCGATTTAGATACTAAACTACCCATTGGTGTATAATCAAAATTAACCGTAGGGGCTTCCGTTACAAATATGCCATTTTTGGTAAAATCAGAATAATCAAGAATGTAGGTAGATGAGTAAGGTTTGGGCAATGATCCACAAGAGGCAAAGAGAAAGGCAACCACCATAAAAGGGAAAATGATGATATATTTTTTCATGATTTCCATAATAAATAATCTAATTAAAATTTTAATGATGCAGTAATTTCATTTGGTTTAGCCTGTAGTATAAGAGTATTCCCGGCTTTCCATTTAAAATGGATTGAACAAACCTCGCACATTATGCCCGCAGCAGCGGCAGCATAACCAAGAAATCGCCATACATCTCTATTCCCATAATCTATCACTTCTCCGTTTTTATCTAACCGAGCATTACATTTTGAGCCCGCCAAAAAGAATACGCCAGACAAAGCAGCACATCCTAATGCACTATATTGGAAAATAGATGAACGTTTTAAATAATATCCCGATCTAACAATATTGTTATTAGCTATTATTTTTTCTAGGTCCATATCCAAAGAATCCCGAATTGAAATGCAAGTATTCGTTTTCTCTTGCAACGGTTGGGAAGCAGGGTGTTCAAAGTTTTGCGCATAGAGACACGCATTCCATAGAAAAAGAAACAACATTAAAGATATATTTCTCATTTTGTGCGTTTTATGTTATACAATGCAGTAAAATAACAGATAAATTACTCTACTGCTTTAATCCGTTTTAGCTAAAACATGGTTAAAATTGTACCTCTATGTTCAATTTACCCCCAAGCCCTTTAGTTACAATGTCGTAAAGCGTGGAAAGAGTAAGGTTGCTCCCCTCCCTTTCAACTTTAGAGATGAAAGAACGTTCCTTTCCTATCTTTCCTGCAAGCTCGCTTTGCGTCATTTTTTTTGCTTCACGAGCATTGCGTATCTGAAGCCCGACACGAAGGTTGGAAAGTTCGGTTTCAATCTTATCCCGGCGCGGAGTACCGGTTTCTCCATAAACCTTATCCTTTATATCCTCAAAATTGTAAGTTTCCATATCATTTCCTTTCTTTTTCCTTTTCATTAAAGTATTCTTGCATGAGCCTAACAGCTCGGTCTATCTCTTTTTTGGGTGTCTTTTGCGTCTTCTTCTGAAAGCCGCTCAATAGAATAACCATTTTTTCACCGTCAAAAAAGCAAAAAACACGTATTATGTCACTTGAAAATTTCACTCTGATTTCATAAATCCCCCTTGTACCTTCAATATGCTTCAAGTATTTCTCTGGAACAATTTGAAGCGTTTCGACATATTGTATGGTTTTCACCACCTTATCCTGCATCTTTTCGGAAAGAGACTTCACAAAATCGATGAAATAGTGCTTATATGCTATGACGTTTCTTACTTTCATGTCGCAAATGTAACTTATAAATCACATTTTCGCAAATATTTCCCGATTTTTCTTTGCAGTTGCAAAATAAATGCGTATGTTTGCAGTGTTCAACATTTATATTCTCAAATGCAGGTCGTGAACTTGCATATAGCGTGCAGGTTATTTTTATGACCTCACTTAAGATATTTAGGTGCTATCGTACCCCCGTGTGAAGTATTAATGTACTCACAGCATTTGAGAATGTGTTGAACAGCGGGACAGGCGATGGCACTTTTTTATTTATTATTGTTATGTTCGACAATTCTCAAAATCAAATCTTCCAGTACAATGGAAGTCCTATCACTTTTCAGAAAGGTAATAGTGTTATGGTAAATGCCACAGAAATGGCAAAACCATTTGGAAAACTTGCCAAAGATTGGCTATCCAACAAGTCTACCAAAGAGTTTTTATCCACATTATCAAGCGTTAGGACAATTCCCCTAACGGATTTGGTAGAAATAAAACAAGGCGGAAACAAAGAGCAGGGCACTTGGATGCACGAAGATGTCGCAATGGAATTTGCCCGTTGGTTGTCTCCTGCTTTTGCTATATGGTGCAATGACCGTATCAAAGAACTCTTAAAGACCGGAGTAACGACCGTCAGCAGTGACGATGAAGCAATAGCCTACGCCATGCAAGTACTCAACAAACGCTTGGAACAAGCCAAAGCGGAGAAGAAGCAACTAGAAGAGAAGAACGCCAAACTCCAACCAAAGGCGGACTTTGCCGACGCAGCATTCGCCACCGACGACAAAGTAGACATAGGAATGTCAGCCAAGATCCTAAAGCTCGGCTTTGGGCGCAATACTCTGTTCGACAAGCTAAGGAAAGCGGGCGTATTCTTCGCCAACCGCAACGAACCCAAACAACGGTTTATTGATGCCGGATACTTCGAGATGAAAGAGAAGTTCATCGAGCGCAACAACCATCCGGGATTTGTCGTAACCAAAGTACTTGTCACCCAAAAAGGGCTGGCTTATCTGAACCACCTGTTTGGCGGTAAGCCTTCTGACGGGAAACTGGCTAGAATAGTATAACCAATCCCCTTCCCTAATTCATTTACAGCAGTCCGTTCCAATGCCGGACAGCCAAAGTTATATCGAATAATCAAACGAATCACACGAATTACACCATAAAAAGAATATCACTATGGACTTATACGAAATTTTATTGCAAAGGCTTGTATTACTGACTGATGAATACTTGCAGTTAAAGGAAAGAGTTAAGGAGTTGGAGAACGAGACAAGAATAAAGAACTCAACCGCTCCGAGAATAATAAAGATGAAAATAGAAAAGTACAAGTAGCATTTCCGACGACCAAATCGGGCGTCATCTCTTGTTAAGGAGGTGGGAAAGGGTAGCTTTAGGGCTGCCCTTTCTTTATATCCATACTCATGCAACGCTTCGCTCCCGGACCATATTTGAGATAATAGCGTAAACCTTATCCAAGATATTATTTCTTTCCGCTATTTCAAGTTTTGTTTCTCCCTTGAACTTCTTCTTGTAGTTACCAATAGAAATATGATAGAGGTAATATAATTGCTCATAAACCTTGTGCCAGACGTCCTGCTGCCTGGTGTTGGTTGCTGAAGCATATTTGTTCACCAGTTGACGAATCTTATCACGGAGAGATATTTCCGGCACCTTTTCAGAGGAAACAGCAACAGTTAACAGCAATTGACCGTTTTCTTCCCTCTCCTGCTCCATTGCATCCAGTCTCTTTTCTATGTTTTCAATTCGTTTGCTTTGTTCAAGCAAAGCTTGTGCGGACTGAACCAATATTTCAAGCTGGGATAATGGTTTCTGTTGTTCTTTTAAAGCTTTTTCCATCGTATTAAAAGCTGCAATGTAGTCAAGTTTAAAGCGCATAGCCTTTTTCCCTGTAAATCCCATAGCCAACAAAGTAAAGCCATCACGATTCATTATAAACATTGGGTATTCTTGCCTATTTTGTTCATTAACATAAATAGTTTCAACAAACATGGGGTCAGCCGAATTTTCGGCACACCCCTGTATAAGTTCCCTAATGGCATCTAAAACATGTTTATGCTCTTTCCCGAACTTTTCAGCTACCAACAAGCTATTTGTTAGTGCTTGGTTGTTCTCACCTTTAAACACTAAGTCATTCATATTATTATTTTTTGTTCTATTTTCCCTCTTATTTTTGTATAACCCCCGTAATTTTTCTGACCACACACCCTGAATATTGTCCTATTCTTCGTATTACGGATATATATATTCGACGAAAACACCTTTGTAATCTTCCCCCTCTTTTACATACCAAATACTACCATCCTCCTTAGAATAAAGAACAAACACCGATTTCTCCATTTTTGCCGCTTTTCTTGCGATTTCCCGCATTTTCTCTATAGAAGCAAGCCGTTTATTACCTTGACACCAACAACTCATAATACTCCAAATTTTGAAAAGTAAATTTTTAGAGCCGGGTTAAGTACATATTCGAGGAAGTATTCACGGGACTTCCCTCCTACTCCCAATATGGCACTCCCATACTTTCTTTCTATATCCGGTCCTATGTCGCTTCCTCTCGTTTCTATCTTCAATCCCTTTGAGGACGAAGAGACACGTATAGAATCATAGAATTCGCCTGTTATAATGAGGTTGGGAGTGTAAATATCCCTAGCCGGATAACCTTGGAAAGAGGGGGTAGGTTTTGTTATCCTCTTCTTCATCTTAGCGTACCCCTTTGCATTGTTCTTCCACTTCCCGGCTTCATCAGTAGCAAACCAAGGGTCATTCAAGTAGGTCGGTCGTAATGGCTTATCATTCCCATTTACACCTGAATACAACTGTTCTGTCACAAATTCCCTAACAAGAGATTTGTTTGACTCCATGGTATTTTGAATCTCTCCTTTAAAACCATTAACAAAAGCTGTCACATTATCCAATGCTTCTTTTATTGTAGCCATACGCAAACATATAAGAGAAAAGGGAAGGCAAATGCCCTCCCCCTTCCTGAAAACAAACCACTTTAAATAGTATCCTCTAAAGGAGATCTGACACCTACTATCTTATCATAGATATCAGAGAGGATATTTTCCTTCTCTATTTCAGTCCGGTCGGGGAAAAGCACTTTATGCTTAGCAACAAACTCCTTTTTCTTCATTTTCCGGACTTCTTCATCAACGAAATTGATACCTTCTACTTTCATGACGGCCACTGTTCTATTCCGACCACTCCATTTTCTTGAAGTACGGCCGGAGATTTAAGAGACGGAGTACCGGTAGCAGTGATCACCAAGTTACCGTTTTCATACTTGACAGCCGTCACCTGACCATCAAAACAAGTTGTTGCACCTTCCGACAAAGCAGAACCAAAGAAAGAGGTTACATCCAATCCTCCGAAATGCTCTTTCAATTTATAATTATTCTCCCCGGAATCAAGCCTTACAAGCTCAACATATACAAGCCCTTTCAAAGCTTCCACCACATCAAACTTATATACCTTATAATCGGCATTCTTTACGTATTTCTCGTAGTCCTTAAACATCGTCCCGATAGTTAGGTTCGCTTCCGTACCGGATGAATCCCAATCCTGCCCTCCCGGATATACGCCAGATAAAGGAATACCGGCCAAGGCTCCGGTTCCGTCATTCATACCATAGACCACATTGTTTTCATCCACAAAATACGCATCGAATGCAACTCCTTTAGCAGCCATGATATTGGCTTTCAGACTCGCGTCATATTCATCGACGGTCCATACATCGTCCTTCGCTGAGTAGGATGTTATCTTATTCGGTCCATAACCAACTGCACTCTTATTCGCCTCGCCACCAGACGGTGCATATTCCACGATTGTCTTGATAGGGAATATACGGGCGGGACGATCGGCATGACAAGCTTTCTCAATCAATTCAGCCGTAGCATTTTCCGGCAGCTTATATCCATGCATAGTTAAAATAATAGCCTTCACCTTTCCGGGATCAAGCAGGCATTTTGATGAACCGGTATTAAACTGAGCCATACCGGCACACTCTCTAAATTCTATCGCCATAACATTTTATATTTTTTATTTTTATATTTAAATTCTTAATCTCAATAGCATCTATGAAGTCCCTAAATAGTTTTCCATCAGCTTCCACCCCTTTTCGTCCGTAGCGGTAGTTTTCCGTGTATGAATGAGGAACTATGCCGTTATAATCATTCACAAGATCAGAAGATGCAAGTATACTCTTGATAAAAGCGTCATAAATCGGCCGGAGGATTTTGGCAAATGATACTCTCTCTCTTTCTTCATTGAGATACTCTTTCCTTGTATCGACCATAATAAGAAATTCAAGGGCAACATCAGGATTTCTTGAAGTACGATTCTCAATATACGGAGAATACAAACATATGATCGGAAACTTCAATTTACTTGCTTTCGGAGATTCACTCCATTCTGTAAGCTGGCCCGCAATATACTCCCAATCCCCGAACATATAAGACACGTTCTTACCGTATATTTTTGCCGTATTGGCTACTATTTCCCTGAATATGTCATTAACCGATTTCATATACCCATTTCATTAATACATTCAATCATAGTGGTATTGAAGTTAAAACCAGCATACTCCTTATCCGACTTGAGAAAGTCATACAAATCTTCATTCATACATACCATGTCATTCCATGCAGAAACCAAGAGAACGTTAGGATTTGCCTTTTTATCATCGGATGCATATACTGTACCAACCGGAGTCTGTTTAATTCCACAGCGTCTCACATAGTGAAAATACACATAGTTAGCAACAGGGCTGTATCCTCTGACTGAAAGTTTTTCTTTGAGAGATTCCCATTTACCGACATCATCTTTGCCGGATGAAAGATATTCAATGAATTCACGACTCATACTTTTTCCCAAGACCATTCGGAGGTACTTTTTCTCGTATAAGTCAATATACGATTGAAGATTATCCCTTTCCGCCTTTCTTGTGATTGAATCATCGTCTATATCCCAGATAATACCGAGACTTAGCACTCCCGTAAAGTATGAGCCGTCAATAATCATCGTTTATTCTCCTTTCTTCTTATCTTTTTTCAAAAGGTCGGAGCATCCTACGGTGGCGGCCGCAGAAGTAATTTCAGAAGTTTCCGAAACTATTCCCATCTTTACCCATTTCATTGCAATCGGAAGAGAAACATGAGTTTCATCCCCTGCTTTAAATGCACCGAAATCCTTTTGGAACGTAACCTTGTACACTTCCGACAAGTCCATATTATAGGACTTGTCGCTTTTTGCTGTATTAATATTACTTCTTTTCATATTTTACCTTTTAACGTTAAGCACTTTTGGTTATAGCAGTAATCACATTGGCAAATGTATCAGCTACAAATGCCGTCTTGTACTGTGACTTGATATAAGCAAGCATTCTCTTTTCTCCCAAGATAGTAACCAAGTTCTTAGTAAAGTCGTCATTTTCCCAACCTATACTCATCGAAAGGACAACGTAATCACGGATAAATAAGTAGCGGAAGTCACCCATTTCGAAAGAACCCAATACCGCATTCGGGTCTTGAATTACCCTGAGTCCCGTAATCAGTTCGTCCCCTACTTTGAACGGACGAATGTAATCTCCATTATCATTCTTGGTAAGCTGCATATTAGCATAGTCCACCGGATTCATGCGAATAGCATTCGGAGAATATGCCATGTTGCTCACACTTACAATCTGCGTATAGGCAGCAACGATTGCATCATACATATTCGGAGACCTTGATACTTCGATTCCTGTCAATGAGAACGCAGGGATAGAATCGCCAATTCCTTTTATCTGGCCGCCAGTTCCTGTACCATTGAAAATACCATCTTCCTCCTTCAAACCGATCTTATTGATAATCTCAGCCTCAATTTCTTTTTCCAATTGCGGAATATCCTGCAAAACCTCGGTTGTAACCTTAGCTGTCAAGGCTACCTTTCCAGCAGTAACGGTAACAGTTTCCACGGATGCTGTCATTGAAGGTTTTAACCCTCCTTCGGGAACCCATGCTGCATCACCGGTAACATCTTTCAATTCAGCATATACTACGGACGGAGTAGAAATACTTGCTACATTAGCCACGTCACGGATAGATGCACGTTTACGAGGAGCTACACTGATTTGATCGTCAATTGTAATCCCACCGGAAACAGGACTTCCGCCTGTAGTCATTACAGGAGCGGCAGCATCTTTCACTACGACATCAAATTTAATCCCACCCTTTTTCTTTAGAGCTTCAACATCAATTGTTTTGACTCCGTTAATCTCGGTTACAAAACCTTTGCAAGCATCAGCAATTTGTTCTCCAAGAGACTTAAATCTAATATCGCCTCCTTTTGTTTTCTCGGTCGCGGCTTTGATCCGAACAATTGTTTCTTCAAATGATTTTAAACGTTCATTGATAGATTCACTATCTGCAAATCCTTTGATTTCTTTTTTCAGTTCTTCGATAGATTTTGTTGCATTATCAATTGATTCTTTCATTGACTTTGAATCAATCTCATCGTTCATGAACTGGGCGAAAAGAGCCTCCATGTAGCCATCCAGCCCCTTGGAGAACACTTCAAAAACTTTAGATTCGTCTTCGGACAATCCTTTGGTATCAAGGAAATCCTTAAACTCAACCTTTTTTACTTCTTTTCTCATGCTACTTTAATTTTAAATTTTTGAACATTGATTTTACCTTATTGCCGTGCATGTCGGCTCCATCTCCTTCAGGTGTAGATTCCTTCCGACTCTCCGGCCTGAATGATGCAAGTGACATTGCTTTTGATATAATTCTCTGTATCTTTTGTTGTTTGGATGCGGGCATTCCAGAACACACTTCAGATATTTCGGCATTTAATTCTTCATAAGCTTTTTCGGCATCCTCTATGGATTTTAGTCCCAAATATTCAGTTTCTCCATTACAACCGATAGAGACTACTGATATTTCATACAACTTTACTTCTTTCACAATAAAAGCGTCCTTTTCCGCATCATATTCGCAATTCTCCCACACATACTGATATCCGATCGAGAACTGGTTTAAAGTTCCGGATTCAAGCTGTTTTATTGCCTGCTCACCTCTTGGCACTTCGTCTATTACAGATTCAAAATAAAGCCCTTTTTCATCTTCGTTTAATACTGTAATCCGTCCTATAGGTTCATTCATGTTATGCATCCACAACATGATTATCTTGTCATTTGCTGAACTTTCCGGACCTCTATCTTGAATACTTTTTGAAAAACAGCCTTTAACCAATATGTCTCCGGCTTTGTCTTTATTGCCAAAGACCGCAGCGTAACCGCTAATAGTCCGGCTTTCATTGTCGTAGTTTACCTCTTTAGCATAAATGGAAAATGTCTTATATTGCATTCCCATTCTTCCATTATATTTATTAGTCTTGTCCATTTTCAAAAGAGTTATTAGTTTTTAATTCACCTTTGGGATTGTCCGGATCAATGTCGATAAACTTAGCCAACTCATTCCTGGATTCATCAAGAGTTATTTGCCCCTTTTCAACTAATTGAATTAAAGAGGAAGCCATTTTCTGAAATGCAGAAGAAGATGCTGATTTGTCTTTCTGAAGGCAATCAATATGAGTATAGTCTAACTTTATAAAAACGCCTTTCGGACAAATAGCCTCTGTCAAAGCTTCCGCCACTTTCTCCGAATCAGGAATAATAAGACCTTGGTAAGCTGATTTTTCCGCTATGCTTTTGTTGTCATATTTAGACTCATCAAATAAACTATAGTCAATCCCTATTGCATTACATATCTTTCTGCTGCACCGTTCATCCTCTTCGTGAAGTTTAAGCTGGGACGCATCATAATTCAAAGGAATCCAACCAAGCTTTATTTTTGATGTCAGGATAGGAAATTTATTGAGAATACCATATTTTTCTTTTAGTTTAGACTCCAAAATTTCTTTCTCTTCTGGAGTCATAGCTCCATTTCCCATTTTATCTGTATAATCGGAATATATTATACCCTTGGGGCCACCGTTTACAATTAATTGATAGCTAGCCGTCATTGCTGCTATCCAATTATTGATCGGCATAGAGAGCGAATCAGTAACAGACGAAAAATCAATATCTTGATTGGCTCCATTTATGTTAGCAGAACTATCATAGATTACAAAATAGTCTTCTTCAGATAATTCTTCCTGCAATCCGTTCCATTCAAGATAAACTCTAGAAACAATATCTTCTATATCATACTGACGAAACAGTTTACCGGACGAAACCATGTGAAAAATTTGCGCAGGAATAACATACATTGCAAGTGGCAATGATTTTCTGGACGACCTTACAGTAAAAATAGGGCAATATCCAAAAAGTTTCAAGGACATCTCGATCTCTTTGAAGAATCCTACTCTCGTCTGAAGTGGATTAGGACGTGACAGCAATTCCCTGATATCTTTATATCCCTCTTTTTCATTCCCCTCCTTGTCTGTGACATATATTCTCCCATTAGCGAAGAGAGAACCGACTTTATTTATAACAGTAGAGAACGGAGTACATACAAGAAGAGAATCAGCTTTATCTTTATCCAAAGTTAGATCATAGTCATTTTTGATTTCACCTGATGGAGAGAAGAAATTGGTAAGATACCAAAAATTTCCTTTAGAATCTTTTTCGATAGTTTTTACTGCCTCCCTCATGGAAGGAGCAGATATATTAATCTTTTTTTGAAACCAATTTCCTAATTTAGACATAAAAAGAATGATTATCTGATTTGAGATAACCATTCCCTACGAAATGAAGTGGTCTTTACGGACATACATGCTAACGAAAGAGCCGATAGCATAAAAAAGTATAGGTTCCGTGCATCTTCACACGAAGGGATTGGTATCCTCACCGCAAATATAGAAATAATTTCTATTTAGTCCAAATAAAAATAGATAATTATTATTCGTAATTATATCATTTTTAAAGATTTTACACGAGCGCACACACAAGATAGCACATACATGCCTTCAAAGCTATTAATCCCATCATAATCAGATATGTTAGCGATTAAGGCAGAAAATGAATCGTCGGATTCTGGGAAGTAGATTGTTTTAATAATCGACTTATATGATTCAATCATAGTTTTCTTGTCTGTTGCTTCTTCTCTTACCCACAAATTATGATTAACATTCCTTCTGTAATCATCCGCATAATGCTTCATTTCAACAGGTATTTCCATCTGTACATTCCCTTTAATATTATTAAGACGATCAACCGGAAGTAAAGAGTCAGAAAAGGAACAATCAAGCATAAACACTTTCCCGCCAACGACGCAAAAAGAAACTAATACAAATAATCCGTTTATATTTGGGTGTATTTCAACAAATACCTGATTATTTGTCCCAATTTCCTCTTTATTGTAGTATAAGATATTTATCTCGCCTCTCATTTCCACCGTTCCTGTAAGAGCGTCGCAGGCATCATCGTGAGCATTTTTCCCTCTCTTCCTATATGTTTTCAGTTGAGATGCAAACTCCGGCCATCTTCTTTCCCAATCAGCAGGGAAATAAGTAAGATTCATCACTTCGGAAGACCTGGTAAAGATGCGAACCTCTTTGTTTTTAGACTGATGAAACCATCTTACTTGAGTTTTGGGATTGCCAATCATCCGCATCTGCTTCTCTATATTTCTGGCAAATCCCCTTCCCCCATTGTTACTTTCTATATTTGCCTTAGATATTTGGTCTTTAGTAAGCATCTTAGCAGTTTCCGGCTCGGTAAACTCCATCTCTTTTTGCGTAAAAAGGACATCAATAATGAAATTCCCAATCTCCGTATCTATGTAATCAATAGAGCACAAATAATCGCTTCCGGTATCGGCTGTATCTGTGTAGTTTTTCCTTATTGCTCTATTGGTTATCGGAATAGTCTCATAAGTCTTAAACTTTCCATACATCAAGCCATCCATAGGCGTTGGATTCTGCATATATTGAGTTTCAAAAACATAGCTGTTCACCCTTTGCATCCTATGTAACTCTTCGAGAGTGTGCTTAAACTCCCATAAAGCCTTCTCCTTACCATCCTCATATACTATTGCCGGAAGAGATAAGATACTCCATTCTCCTGGCTCTGTTTCCATCAAATACCCACAAAGATCATGCTCGTGCAGTCTTTGCATGATGATTATTATAGGAGTATTTCGTGAATTAACACGATTTCTTATAGTTGTTTCAAATCTCTGGTTAACCTTTTCTCTGGGAGTGTCAGATATTGCATCTTCAGGCTTAACTGGATCATCAATAATCAATGCACCTGCAAATTTAGACGACGGTTTGAACTCTTCCAATTCTTTGGATATATCGTTTTCCTCATCGACAGCACCAGCCCCAAAACCTGTAACCTGCCCTCCGGCAGCCGTTGCGTACATTCCTCCTCCTTCTGTTGTATACCACTTCTTTTTAGCATCGCTTGTTTTCTTGATGTCCACATAAGGGAATATACGCTTATACTCTTCCGACTTAACGATATCCCTTACCTCTTCTGAATTATCATTAGCCAGATCATCCGAATAAGATAGATGAAGGAATTTTGCAGATGGATTGATTGCAAGGCCATAAGATATGAAGTTCTTAACTACTAATTCTGTCTTGGAATATCTTGGAGCTATGTTTATAATCAGCTTCTTTATCTTTCCGTCAATCACATCATCAAGAGCTTGGCATATCTTTATATGATGGCCGTTTACTACAAATTTGCGACCGAATCTTGCTTTAAAGAAGTATCTCGTATAGTTTAACGTCCCTGATAAGCAAAACGCCCGTATGTAATCATATCCTTCCCCTGTCATAAGTCCTCAATTATTCGTTTCGCTTCCTCTTTAGTCATAGGAGATGCAATGTTTATATTCATATCTTGAGGAGAATCAAAACCAAGCATTTTACATATCCTTTGGATAGTCCATGTACGCCCATTCAGTTTTATTTCAATCCCCTCTTTCCCCTGTTTAACGCTTTCGACTTGCATTGCCATTTCGTCAGTCCAGTCCTCACTATCTTTGAAAGTAACATTGCCGTTTTTTATGGTAAGGAAATTACGTATATCAGCATACATAAAGCTTCTTAGCATCTTCAATACTTCTTCTTTTGTAATGTCTGATTTCTTCTTTAGTTCTTCTTGAAGCTCTTTTACCCTTGTCAAAACCTTGTTATTTTTTAGCAGTACTGATGCCCTTTCCCATACAGTTTTATCGGTCCAATTATTACTACTTGAATACGCACGACGATAAGCCTCGGATGCGTTCCCGCACTCAATATAGTAATTACAAAAATTTTCCTGCTTTATTGATAATCTCATGTCTTTTCGTCAGATTAGCTACATGCCACTTGACATGTAGCACAAAGTTAATAATTTCCTGTTTACTATTTTACATTTCCGCCCCACATTTTCGCATTATACAGGGAATATGCCCACAACTTTATCTCCCAGTCTTTTTCTAAGATTTCCTCTTTCATTGCAGCATCAAAGCATTCTGCCAATAGGCTGTTATCTATTTCTTGTTTCATCACTTTCCCACTCTTCTTTTAAGATTATCGAATTCAATCTCAATACACCTGCTCACTTTGTCCGCTTCCTCGTAGCGTTCAGATTCTATCAGTATCCTTTTTATCTCTTCAAGCTGATTGATATATACAATATCATTACGGTCTGTTACGTGATGAATATATCTTTGGATACTATTCAGCTTGTCCTCCATGCGTTTGTGCCATTTGCCTATCATGATTACAATGAAAGCAACAGTTGAAACATTGAGGATAAACAATGCGATTTTAATTATTAGTTCTACGGTTTCCATATATTACTACTGTATTTTTCTTATCATAATTACTCATACGGGCACATTTACCGTCACATGACATATTTATATGCACATTGTTGGCAACTCCAGTAATAATTGACTTCTTATAGCATTGACCGCTGTATGGGCTGTAATGCTTACATAGTTGCCTGTATTCTTCACGATTCATTTTAATCATCCGTTTTAAGTTCTTTCAATACTTTCTTCGCTATCTCGTTTTGTTTTGAAGGTTATTTCCATCTTGTAACTGTTGAAAAGTCACAAGGTGAATTGAACTTATTAGTTAATATATACGCTGCCTTATAATCGTTTCTCAATGTATCACCATGAAATACTATTCCGGATATTCCCCTTATAGCCAAATTGAAAAGAAGAAAAGGCACTGTCTTGTCGGATAATTCACCACATACTATCAAATGATCGTTAGGTTTGTAATCTAGGAAGCTGATACTATTCCGGTGATTGTACCAATTTGAGATAAGCATTCCGCCCGTCCCGGCTGTGGGTTCATAGGTTATGCCCGTATCAGAACCTAATAGTTTAGAAACCAAATTTGAAATACATTTAGGCGTAAAATCTTGCTTGTTATTCTTCCGATCGGCATGTTCATCTTCAAAGTATTCATGGAACCAGTCATAACTAACATCACATTTGAAGTAGTTTAAAAAGTTTTTGAATACCTGTATGCGAGTAGATTCTTCGCCAAGTAAGATATTCATAATCCTATCAGGTGCCTGATAACTATCTGCTATTCCTAGCATCCTGTTTATGTCAAATAATAAATTTTTCATGGGCTAACTTTACTTCATCATTGGTTGATTGTGCATAAATCGTCGTTGTCTGAATACTTTCATGACCTAACATTCTCTGCACCTGTTCGATGGGCATACCACGCTTTAAAGCTGTAGTTGCCGCTGTTCTCCTGAATCGATGTGGATGTACATTGGATATACCGGCACGTTTACCAAGGTTTCTTAGCATTATTTCAACAGCTCCCTTTGATATCCGGGTGGGCTTATTCATATCTTTTATTTGCTGGCACATACCCTCATAATCAGACAGAAATAAAGCATCCAAATCATCCGTTCTTGAAGAAAGATATTCCTGTAAGGCTATCTTACAACGGGCAGACAAATAGACAGTCCGATACTTACGCCCTTTTCCGAGAACGTCAATCTGCGCATTCTGCCAATCTACATCATTACGGTTCACGTTAACCATTTCGGAAACACGGCAGCCGGTAGAAAACAAGAACTCGATTATCGCCTTGTTTCTCTTTGTCTTTGCCAAAGACCTTAACTTCTCCATGTCATCTTCACTTAATGGCTTCTTTAATTTCTTCACCTGTCTCACGCCCTTGATTCGAAGCATTGGATTCTTGTCGATAATACCTTCTTCGGTACACCAAGTGAAGAAACTACTTAAAGTCCTGCGAATATTATTCAACGTATTATCACTGCATTTATTAATCTTTTTGTAGGCTAAATAGATGCGAACATCATCAGTTACGATTTCTTTAATATGTTTCCCTACCTGCAAAATAAACGCCCTTAAAATGACACGATAATAGTCCAATGAACTTTGGCATAATCCTTCAACAGCTTTAGCTATGAAGAATTTACTAATTATCTGCGAATCGGAATTATCATAGACTACTATGGAAGTTTCTTTAGGCATAATCTCATAATTCCTCAAGCAGAATGATATTGAATCAATTATTGTTGATATCTCATCGGTGGGAATCTTACCAAACAATGTATCACGTATTTCACTTAAAACAGACTCTTTCATATATTTATTAAATCAAGCCATTTATTGTCACTTTCCAAAAACCATTGATAACCGCCTGCACTTTTTCTTTTACCAGAACAACAGCTACGAATATTGCGGCTACATACTCCAGTTTTTCGACCTGCATCATTAGAAGATGGATAAACAGCAAATAACTGTCCGTCTTTTATGGCAACTACTTGCTTTGAATTACTTCCTGCAATATTAGGATTACCTTTTCTGCCTAACTCCAATCCTCTAAGCATATTTTCCATTTTAATTCCGGCTATATAGTCAGCCCACCTTTTCCCCTTGTTATGAGGAGTGTGGCCTTTTAAAAATCTGCCGTTTACCAAATTTCGGGTAGGACGTTCTATGGGTATATATAATTCACTCATATCTGATTTGTTTTACTTCAATTTACGCATTAATAAAACATCACAATAAGCATCAGCATCTATTTTCTTTGAACATATCGTTTTAATTTCAAAGCCAGCTTCAAGAATTTCCGTAAGCAGATTGTCTGCTAAAAAAGCCCCCCTTATTGCAATGTATTCCCCAGGCAGTGTTAAACCTGATATTTCTTTTTGTACCCAATATCTAACCCATGTATGTGCACCATAATTGGCTATATTGAAAACGATTTTTTCTATATCCATATTCTTTTCCTTTCTGTTCTTGTTTTTATCAGTCTTTTACTCTAATTGTTCTATTTCTTCAATTGCTTTGAAAATTTCAAGAATCACCTGCGGAACTATGGCGTTTCCGTATCCTTTGACTGATTCCTGTCTCCACTTTGTGAAAGGAATGGTAAGGTTGTCCACATCAAAGGGAAGCCCATCATTTCCTCGACAAACAGGGGATTGAGTTGGGAAGTTTTCCCAGTTTGAGCGGCTATGTAATGATTCAGTTGGGATTTTCTGCTTGTACCGTCCTTTCTCTCCTTGCAGCATCCGTTGTGATGGGAACTCGCAGTAGGTGTTGGGATCAATCCGTAATCCGGACGCTTCGAACTGTGATATCCTGCCTGAATGAAATCCTGGTAAGTCACCATTGAATTTGTAGGAGTCGGCAACATTCCGTTTACTGCCATTGCTGTCAATGCAGTTCCCATTTGGCTGTTCGGGTTGTATTTCTTGGTGTACTTGTCTGCCTCTCGGGCATTGGGCGTTGGGAGCAATTCCATCGGATAAAATTGTGTTTTCCCATTCTCGTCGCACATCTTCAGTCCTTGAGTCTGCACAGTGGGCAACAAGCCATACC
>ERZ838118.897-NODE-897-length-39581-cov-9.224004_pt1 | contig 39581 bp, 51 predicted proteins | sample MGYA00519863_ERZ838118 | MGnify/ENA primary metagenome ERZ838118 (study PRJEB31850, sample SAMEA3708827) | human gut metagenome | biome: human gut; feature: human-associated habitat; material: faeces | place: China | collected 2014 ...
AACCGGGAGTGGTTTCGTGCCGTTGAACACAAATTTTGGAGCGGAGATACGATCCACGTGGAAATTGAGGAGGCAGAATGATGGATGCTGTAAAGTTTTTGAAAACGTTGCGCAGAATGTGCAACTGTGAGTGCCACAAATGCGAGTTTTGGAAAAGACTTGTCGGGTTTGAAACCTGCACAGTCTGGAGAAAAACCCACCCGGAGGAGGCCGTTGCTATTTTGGAGCAATGGGCAAAGAAACACCCCGTGAAAACCCGCCAGAGCGTGTTTCTTGAGCAGTATCCGGAGACACGCATCGGAGATGATGGTGTATTGCAAATATATCCCTGCTCGATTTCTGCGTCGCACAGGAATGCACGAGGTAACTGCGCAACTATGGGAGGCGAATGCCTCGACTGCCGCCGCGAATTCTGGATGCAGGAGGTGGAGGAATGACCCACTTAGGCGATATAACAAAGATCCACGGCGGGGAAGCACCCGTTGTGGACGTGGTGATCGGCGGCAGCCCATGCCAGGACCTTTCCATTGCCGGAAAACGGGCAGGGCTTGCCGGGGCGCGTTCCGGCCTGTATATGGAGCAAATACGGATTATCAAGGAGATGAGAGAACGTGACATGTCAAGCGGGCGAACAGGTGAGTTTGTGCGACCTCGGTATATGGTCTGGGAAAATGTCCCCGGAGCCTTCTCAAGCAACGGCGGAAAAGACTTCGCAGCCGTCCTCGAAGAAGCCATCCGCATCGCAGAACCGGAAGCCCCCGATATTGAAGTGCCTGAAAAAGGTTGGAACACCTGGGGGGGATACCACGATGAAATGGGAGGACGATGGAGCGTTGCGTGGCGAGTGCTCGATGCGCAACACTGGGGAGTCCCCCAACGTCGCCGTAGAATCGCGCTTGTCGCAGATTTTGGAGGCGACACCGCATGGGAAATACTGTTTGAGCGCAAAAGCGTGTCAGGGTATCCTGCGGAGAGCGGAGCGGAGGGGGAAAGACCTTCCGCCGGTGCTGAAAGCGGTGCTGCTTACGCAGTCCGAATCAGGGGAGGATGCGACGGAGGCGGAAAAGGAGCCTTAGTCCAGACGGAGAAAAGCGGGACGATTAAGGCTGGGAATGATCAGACGCTTTTCTGCATGGCAACTCAGCAAGGCGGGGCCGAGGTGCGAAACGATGACAGGGCACCGACCTTGACCGCCTCCGCAGACATGAGTGGGAATAACCAGCCTGTCATCTGTATCCAAGGAAACGCAATCGACCGGGCTGATACCGCCGGATGCAACGGGAAGGGCTGGAAAGAAGATGTCTGCTACACGTTGAACACCATTGACCGTCCGGCGGTCTGCGCTGGGTTCAAGCTGGGGAACAGCGAACAGGCTCGGAGCATCGGATACGCCGAGGAACAGGCCCCTACGTTGAACGCAGAGTGCGGGGGAAACAAACCGGCGGTGGTTGCGCTGGATATGACGCATGCCTGTGATGTGATACGCGAGTGCGGAGAGGTCGTTCCAGCACTGCAAGCACGCATGGGGACAGGTGGCAACCAGATCCCGCTGACGTACCAGAAAACCACCGGGACTTTATCGCCCGGAGCACACGCAGGGAGCTATAACGGGCAGGATGCTTACAACGATATGCTGGTTGTATCGAGTGAAATTCACCCAGCATTGAGAGCAAAAGCCAATGACCCATACCGAACAGACATGGCTGCGTATGTCGCAAGCGTTGACTGCCGAAACTTCCGTGAGGGCGGCGAAACAAACGGAACCTTGCAGGCAAAGGAAAGCGGAGGCCAAAGCCTGAACCTGAACAATACAATCCGGCAGAATCGAGTGGTGCGCCGTCTGACCCCGCTGGAATGTGAGCGGCTGCAAGGATTTCCTGACCACTGGACCGACTTGGGCGAGTGGACGGACAGCAACGGAAAACGCCACAAGGATGCAGACAGCCCCCGGTATAAGGCGCTGGGCAATTCCATTGCCCTGCCGCCGTGGAAATGGCTGTTGAAACGGCTGTGCGGCAACTACGAGCGGGACGCCACAATGGCAAGCCTGTTCGATGGAATAGGCGGTTTTCCGCTGATCTGGGAGCAGCTGAACAGACGCGGAACGTGCCTATGGGCCAGCGAGATTGAGGAATTTCCCATGGCCGTGACCCGGCGGAGATTTGGCACAGCAGAGGTGCTGGGAGACATGGGGCGGTTTTTGTTCCCATGCGGAGAAAGGGAGAAACTATGAGAGATACAAACCTCGTAAATGCGCTGCGTGAGCACGCGGATTGGTGGGAAAATGGGGACATGATGGAGCCGCTGGGAGGACTGGAAAAAGACCTGGCGGAGGCGGCTGACGTGATCGAAGCACAGGCGAAAGAGATTAACGCCCTGCGAAACGAACTGTGCCTAAAGTGCGGGAACTACACACTGGTCCATGAGGGGGCCTGTAACGGATGCCGGTGGAGGAGGTAAGAAGATGGAACGAGGCATTATTGGAGCAATGCGGACAGCATTTGAGCAGTCTGCTGACCGGATTGCAACCGTGGAGGAATCCGCTTTGGTCTTGAAAAACGAGATTGAGAAGCTGCGGGGGCAGAATAGACAACTGATGCTTGAACGCAACTATGTTATTTCGATAATTGCGGATGTCAGAAAAGCCGGAAAGACGTGGATGTGCCAGTATTGCGCTCATTGCAAGGGCATCGTAAGCGGCATGGCTGACTGCGATTCCAAGAAGCTGTGTGCTATGCCCTATAGTCAGTTTGAGCTAAAAAGATCGGAACAGCCGGAGGTGGAATTATGAAAAAATGCACCGGTGAAAACTGCCCCATGCAGATAGGCTATGACGTTGAAAAATGCGCTGCAATCGAAATGTGCCCGTATCGCACGTGGCCCGTTACCATTGCCGACCGGATCCGGAGCATGACAGACAACGAGCTGGCCGGGGTGCTGTACAATTTTCGCAATGATTACAACACGGAACGTCTTTCTGGTATTTCGACGATGCCAGCAGATTGGCATGAAATTAAAAAATGGCTTGAAACCCCGTGGGGGGGCAAGCCGTGAGCGAGGCTCAGAATGGAGGGAATGTGATGGAAAACATTTTGCAAAACTTCGCCAGCGGGCTGTGGATCGTGCTGGGCGTGTACTGTTTCTTCGGGCTAAGGAAGTGGAACAAGCGGTTCAGCAAATTGTATGACGAGTTGCAGGAGGAGATGAAGTGATGGAGCGATTGACCTATTGGAACGAAAAATACGGGTGTTGGTCTTATCATTGCGGAAGCGGTGAAGCGGCAAACCGCCTCGCCGCCTACGAAGAGACGGGGCTGGAACCTGCGATGTGCGCCAATTACAAGACCTTTGAGGATGAGGCTATCAGCAAGGGTGTGCCATTCAAGCGCATTGTTGCGCTGATGGAGGCCGACAGAGCCGGTCGGCTGGCTGTGCTGCCGTGCAAGGTGGGCGATAAATTATACAGAGTGTTTTACGGAGAAATCTTCGAGCACCGAGTTGGGAGCATGAAATACTTCGCAATACAGGGAAAGTGGGACATTGAAACGTACCCGTTCTGCCCATGCGTGGAAAGTTCCATAGGGAAAACGATTTTTTTGACCCGCGAGGAGGCGGAGAAAGCATTGGAGGCGATGGAGGATGAGTAAGGCTGTCATGCTGAGCGTCCGGCCAAAGTGGGTGGAGAAGATTGCCAACGGCGAAAAGACTATCGAAGTCCGCAAGACCAAGCCGAAGCTGGAAACGCCGTTTAAGTGCTATATTTACTGCACAAATATAAGGCCATTCCTTGTGTGGGGAGATGTTTTCCGTGGTGATTGGTTCACAGAGTTTACCCGGATTTCAGGGTATAGCAGAGCAGAAGCGGACAAAATCTGGGACGTTTTCAACGGGCATATTGCTGGCGAGTTTACCTGTGACCGGATTTATGAGCTTGCGCCCCTCAACCATGCACCGGATGACGTAGAAAAGCAAACCTGCCTGACGCGAGAAGAAATTGTGAACTACCTAAAGGGAACCGGATACGGCTGGCATATTTCCGACCTGCGCATTTATGATACGCCGAAGGAACTGATAGAATTTTACACTTGGGAAAAATGCAAATCATGCAGCAAAAGCGGGTACGAAAGCACAGCCTGTATCTATGATGAAAATTGCATGATTCCAGCGGCGATTACTAAAGCACCGCAGAGCTGGTGCTATGTGGAGGAGGGCTGACAATGGCTGAATATAAAATCTGCTTTAGAGTGGCTGGGGCGTTTGGCGCTCAAATCAGCTTTGAGGCAAAACCCGGCGTATCCTATGAGGACGCTGCGGCGGCCCTTGACAAAGACAAACTGGCAAAGCTGATATGCCTCGACACCTTGGGCGACTCCGCAAAGGATATTGAGATTATCACGCCGGAACAGTACGAGGCGGAATTTGGAGGGGATGAGGATGGCTGAATACTTTGAGCGAGAAGCTTTAAAAAATGATATTGCTAAGAGTACAGAACCCTTTAATACCGGGTCTGTGTTTAGAGCAATCAATCGTCAGATTGCCGCCGACGTGGCCCCGGTGGTGCATGGGCGGTGGATATCGTGGGAGAAAGCAGGGAACTGTGTTCCATCGCCGGACAGGCACGAGTGCTCTGTTTGTCACGATGCGGCGCAAGTGCTTGTAAATGGGTTTGAATTGTTGTCGGATTACTGCCCCAACTGCGGGGCCAAGATGGACGGCGATAGAAAGGACAGCGGAGATGGCTGACCGCCAGCCGTCCCGCGTAACAAAAGGAGGTAAGCTATGGAGGATCGGGACAAAAAACTGATGAAAGCCTATGCGGAGAACAACATGAGCATGAAAAAGACCAGCGGCGCGGTTTACCTGCACTACAACTCCATCCGCTACCGCTTTCGGCTCATTCAGCGGGAAACCGGGCTGGACCCCCGGAATTTTTACGATCTGGAAAAGCTGTTAGCCATGATAGATGCGCAGGGGTCCTGACCCCCTGCATCGGTAGGTCAAAGGGGAAGGGCACTTCATAAAGGAGGCCCATTATGAAATACCGATACACCGTCCAGCAGCTCAAGAAAATGGAGCAGTGCCGCTATCTCACCGACCGGGAGCGGCGCGTGTTCAATCTGGTTTGCCGCCGCGGCTGGGCGATCGAGGATGCGGCAGCAGAGCTGTACTTGTCCCGATCCTCCGTCACCTCCTGCCTGCGCTCCATCCGGGATAAAGCGGGCATATCCCGCCCAAGCAAAAAGCATCCATAAGCCATGACAAGCGGTGTCCTGTGGTACGGTAACCATAGAGCACCGCTTGTTTTGCGCGCGGAAACAGGGGGGTGTATTTTTGGAGAAGGAGGAATTTCTCTATGGCTGAATTTGCAAGCAAGGGCGTCGCGGGCACTGCTCTCGGCACCGGCATTGCCGGTCTGTCTCTGGGCGTCCTGAACTCTCTGGGCGGTCTTGGCGGGATGCTGCTGGGCAATCGCGTCATCCCCTTTGCCGCTGGTATGGCGGCGGAGGCCGGATGCAGCGAGAACCACACGGTCAACCGCTACGAGCTGTCCATGGTGCAGGAGAACGCCAAGCTCCGCAGCGACATTGCCCTGCGGGATGCCAACACCTACCAGGACCAGAAGATGTTGGAGATGTACAAGTACATCGACGGCAAGCTGGGCGAGGTGCATGGTGCGCTGGCTTCTCAGGCGGTCAATAATCAGGCCACCAAGGACAGCTTCCAGCTGTTGCAGGAGCGTATGGACTGCTGCAAGAACGAGCTGTGCGGGGCCATTTCCCGGGAGCGGGACGAGCGGAAGTGCGCTGACAATACCATTGTCACCTACACTAACGCCACCTTTTACCCCAAAATGGTCGCGGACATCACCACCGGCACCGGCACCACGCCCCAGTCCACCTATAACCCCCTCCCCGTCTCCACCTGTGACTGCAACTGCGGTCGCTAAGAGACGAAGAGGGAAAAAGAGAGGGGCATAGCGCCCCTCTCTCCCGTCATTGGAGGAATCTATGGTAACATTAGAACAGATCAAGCAGGGCGCTGCCCGCTATGTAGATGAGGAATTTACCGGCAAGCTCACCGGCTGGCAGAAATGGGCCGTCGGTGCCGGGGCTGCTATGGCCCTTGGCAATCTGGACGCCAGCCTTTCCGCCCTCCGGGAGCATCCCGCCGTGAAGGCCCTCGGTGTCTTTGACGAGGCGGGGAACGTCGATCTGGACAAGATCTACGCCTGCCTGAAAACCGAAGCCGCCAAAGGCCCCGTCACTACCAATATCCCCCTGATTGGGAACGTCACGCTGAATGAAACGGATGTGGACAAGCTCTACACCCTTATCAAGCAGAGTTAGGAGGATCGTATGTACGAGATCAAACACTTGGCCGAAGAGATCCGGGAAGAACTGGACGATGCCGAGAAGTACGCACGGGAGGCCGTCAAGCACGCCGAGGACCCGGAGGACGCCAGCACCTACGCCGACCTCAGCCGTCAGGAGCTGGGCCACGCCAATCGGCTCCACGAAATGGCCGTTCGCCATATCGAAAAGGCGAAGGACGCCGGTCACCATCCCACGGAGGCCATGCAGGCCGTCTGGGACTGGGAGCACGAGCGGATGCTGGACCGCGCCGCCCATGTGAAAACGCTCCTGTCCATGATGTGAAAAAGCAGAAAGAGACACCCCCGCCGGATGGCGAGGGTGTTTCTCTCATTTGTAGGGGTTTTTGGCGTTGGTGGTGCAGATAATGTCCCACAGATCCGCCCGGTGTTCCTGACCGGCAAGGGCGGCGCTGGCCTCCGCCTTGCTGACCCTGCCGTTTCCGTCCGCGTCGGCCCTGTCCTTCAGGAAGAAATATTCCTTGGGGGAAAGACCGGAATCATGCGCCTGCTTTACCTTCTCATAGGCTTTCCCGCTCATTTTCTCGCTGCCGTACTTCTGGTACAGGGCCAGAAATTCCCCGGTGGACACGCCGATGTCCCGCTTGGACGTCTGCGCGTTTTTGATCCATGCGGCGCTGGGCTCATACTTGGGGTCCACCTGCTGACGGGCCGTCTCACGCGCATATTTATACACGTTCTGGATGTAGTCAGACTTTTCGCTGTCGCTCATGGACTTATAGGCGGGCAGCTTCACCGCCGCTTCCACCAGCTCCTTCCGCGTCTGGCCCATGGCCTTGGCGTACCGGGTGTATTCCTCGCCGGTCATGGTCCGGGTCTCCCCCTTCACCGTATAGGACTTCTCCGCCGCCGCCGGATAAACGGTGCTGTCTCCGGTGGCCTTCGCCAGCCGCCGAATCTCCTGCGTGGCGGGGCTGTTGTCCTGCGCCTTCAGGAAGCCGGGGGAGAGGAAGGACTGGAACACCCGCTCCAGTGCGGAGCCGTTGGAGACCTCGTTGCCCCACATATCCACCATAGGCTGAAGCTGATTCCGTGCGCCGGGGACCTTCTTCGCCGCCCCCTGCAAGAAATAATTCACGTCAGAGGCCACCTGCCCGGAACCCTTTTCCACATAGCTTTTGCGCACCGTATCATCAAATACGGACGCAACCTTGCTTCCGATGGTGGGGATATACTGTCCGGCATAGCTACTGGCCGCCCGGTCAAGCAGATAGCCAACCTTGTTGTCGGCGTAGCTCCAATAGGAGATCAGGTCATTCAGGGAGGACAGCATGGAGGTTTCCAGCACAACGTCCTGCATCCCCAGCAGAGAATCCACCAGCGCGTCGAAGGTGCTGCCGCCCTTTTCATGGGATTTTTCGGTGGCAGCGCCCGCAAACAGGGGCATTGCCGCAGGAAGCGCCCAGTCCAGCGTGTAGGACTTGTCCCCGATCTGAATAGCATAATCCTGCCCCCCCATGGACTTCTCAAAGGCTTCTTCCTTGTCATCGTCACCGGCCCGGACGTGGAGCAGACCCTCCGCCGCCAGATAAGCGCCCAGCGCGAAAATGCCGGTTCCGGTGAGGCCGGATGCAAGGGAATCCACGGCGTCCGCCGCCGTGCATTTCCCGGACTTCACGTCAAACATGGCTTCCCAAATTCCCTTTCCAAGCCCCACAGGGCTGTAATCAAGGCCCGTGGTCAGGATGTTTGCCGGGGTCTTGCGGAAGGGGAACAGGGCGTCCGCCACGAAGGAACCTGCCCGTTTTACCGGGTTATCCCCCTCATAGCGGCCAAACTGAGACAGCGCCTCGGAAAGCGCTGTGGTGTTGCGGTAAGTGGCCTTCTGCGCTTCCTCAATGGCGTAGGCCCGTGCCGCCTCCACATCTGCGGCTCTGGTCCCCGCGTGGGCCTCTGCCGCCGTCACGCCCTTGGCTTGCAGTGCTTGGGCAAAACTGTCCACATACGCGCTCTTGTTGAATCGCACATCCTCCCGATCCAGCAATTCACTGTTCTTTTCGCCTATCCACTGGATAGACCGGGAGAGAACGTCCTCCCCCTTGAACATTTTCCGCTTGCTCTGGATCTCCCGCTCAATGCCTGCTGCTGTTGCGTCAGAATACTTCCCGCTGCCCATCGCCGCGTTCTGGTCCGTCTCATACTGGCCCTTGGCAAAGGCTTTCAGATCCTTGTCAACATTCACGGCCTTTGTCCGCTGAGAGGGGTCCTTGATGACCGCCCGCTCGATTGCGGTTCCGATGCCGTCCTTGATCTTCCGCGCACCCATCTGAATGGCATTGCCCATGATGTTGCGGATGTGGGTGGTGGGGTTGGTCAGCATGGATGTGTACCGCCAGAAATTGGCCTTCTCCATGAAGGTGCTGGGGATCTGGTCCGCAATGGAGGTGGTGATGGCGTCCCACGCCGCCGCCCGCTCCGCGTCCGTCTCCGCCATCAGGTAGTTGGTGGCCAGCTCGTCAGAGAGGGTGAAGCCTGTTACCTTGTCGATGTAGTCCACCCGCGCACCTTCCACGTCTCCGCTGTCGGCGGTGTTCTGCCGGGGTGCCCGGTTCTGCCGTGCCGCCCGGTCATTCATCCGGTCTACCAGCCGCCGCAGCGTCAGCAGACGGCCCTCCGGCGTCAACCGGTTCATCAGGTTCATGGCCTGTACCATCTGTGCGCTGTCGTGGGCCGCGTCCGCAATGGCCGTTGCCAGCTCAAAGGCGGCCTTGTGATCTCCTTCGGAAATGGCAAGGTTGTAGGCGCTGATAGCCTCGGCGGTGTCCGCCTTGGTGATCCGCTGTCCCAGCTCCGCCTTGGCAATGAAGCTGTTCGCCACCTCACGCCAGCCGTCCCGCGCGATCTTGGCCTGCGCCTGCTGCACGGCGCTCCGGTCCGTCACCACGTCATAGTCGAACGCGCCGCCGGCAATGGCGTTTTCATACACGGTCGCCATCTCCGGGGAGGTCAAGGGGCTATTGAGAATGGTGGAGACCGTTTTCTCCACGTTCCGCCCGGTGTCAGGGTTCACAACGGGGACTTCGGAAGGGGCGCGGCGCTGGTCATTCTGCACCCGCTCCGCACTGTTAGGATTTACCGGGTGGAACTCCTCGCTTTTGGCCTGCATGGCGTCAAAGGGCGTGTTCACCGTCCCGGCGTCTGCGTTGCCGAGGCCGTCAAATCCGTCAACTCCGTCCAGCCCATGCCCTCTGGCCTGTACCTCTCCGGCTCCGCGGATGCCCTGCTTGGCAGCCAGATACCCGCTGTTGGGGCCTATCTGCTCGCCGGTCATGGTGGTATAGCCGTTAGAGAGCATATCGTCCAGAATCAGCTCCACCCGCTTGGCCGCCGCCACGTTCTCCTGCCCCTGATCGGTGATGATCCGCTGGGCTGCGTCGATAATGGCGTCACGGGAAAGCCCAGTTTCATCCATGGCCTGACGCAGGTGTGGCGAGGTCTGCGCCGCCTGTTGGACGGCGTTGCCCTCCATAGTACGCTCGTAACGGCGGCTCATGGGCTGTTGGAGGGAGAGGTCTGCATCCGCGATCAGGGCGTTGGCCGCTTCCTGATAATAGCGGTGCAGCTCCGGGTGGTCGAACTGGAAAGCGTTCACGTCTCTGCCGCCCACCGTCTCCATCCGCCGCCGGTCGATGTGCAGCTCCGGGTCGATTTGGAACACCTTGCCGGTGGCGTCCATGCCAACGGTTCCGGCTTCATTGGCCTGATATATGGCGTTTTGCTGCTCCGGCGTCATGGCATCCATATCCGCCCGCTTCTTCCCAAACAAAACCTCAGAGAGAATATCCCGGTTGCTTTTTGCTTCTGCCTGTGATATATTGTTCTTAGCGAGGATGTCATCAGCCATCGCCTTGGGGAATTGTACCCCATTGGAAAGAAGTTGATGGACGTCCTCGTTGTTTTTTGTGTAGAGCACATTGCTGTCCGCTTCTCCAAGATAGCTTTGCATGTGGCCTGTCTGGTAAGCGCTGGCAATTCTATTTTCCACACTGATTGCTCCCTGCTTGTCCAGATGCAGCGGGACAATAATGCTCTTGTCGCCGTCTTTCCACGCGGTCAGCAGCACAATGCTGCTTGGCTGTGTGTTCGACTTCAAAATCGCAGCGGGGTTTTCGATTTGATAGGGGAGCTGCTTTAGAACAGACATACCCAAATTATGTTTGCCGCCCATATACCCTTCCGGGTATGCGATTTTATAAGCTGCATCTTGCGTCATTGTCATCGGAAGCGGGTTTGCCCCGTAACGGGTCAAAAGCTCCGGCGTGTCCCCAACAGACAGCAATTTGCCGCTTGGATAGTCTCCCGAAAAAACCTTGTCAATATCGCTTCGATACCGCAGCATATTGTCCGTGCTCGTCAGCCTGCCCGCCGTCTCCACCCCGGGAACGGCGCTTTGCGTGCCCTCTGCGGCGTTTGCGGGGGTGGGGGGATCAATACCCTCCCGCACCTCCGGGCGTGCCTCCTGCGTGGGCTGTGCGTCCGCCTGACCGCTTCCACGCTGCCGGATGACGTCAGCGCCTGCGCCGATGCCGCCCATGGCCGCGCCCACCGCCGCGTCATACAGCGCCTCGCTCAGATCAAACCTGGCAGAGGGGTCATAGGTGGCCCGCTGCAAAAAGGGCTGGGCATAATCTTCCAGAAATTCTTCTCCGCCCTCGGAGATCATGGAGAGGGCCAGCCTCCCGGCGGGACGCTTAGCAAGGTCGCTCATGACCTGAACGGCTGTGTTTTCGCCAAATTTTGCAATCAGTTTACTGGCTGCCTTCTCCGCGAGACCGCGCCCAAACGCCTTCTGAAACAGCTTAGAAACGTTGGAAATTTTTTCTGTTCCAAGGCTCAGAGCACCGCTCCCCAGCCCGTAGGCAAGCTGCTGACCATAGGTGGCCCCGGCCTGTCTGGCCTGTTGGGCGCTGCTCCCGGCGGAACGGGCCGTCATCAGAGCGAGACCGGCTCCGGGGATCACGGCGCTGGCTGCCACGTCCCCCGCCATCTGTACACCCTGAACGCCCAGATCCACGGCGAACTGCCCCACCGGCCCCAGACCTTCCTTGGCCTGTGCCACGTCCGCAGCGGAACTTTGAGACAGTCGGTCGGCCTTCTGGTACGCCTTGTCCGCCACGGCCTTGTCGGACTGCTCCACCGCCTTGGTGTAGCCCTCGTGGGCCGCGATCCGCCGCTTGGCGCTGGCAAGGTAGCCCTGCACCTGCTTTACGTCCTTCGCGCTCATGGCCCGTCCGTTGGCCCACTTCACATCCCGGAGCATCTTTTCATACCGCTTCACCGCGTCATGGTCGCTTTGCAGGGAACCCCCGGCGTTCTGGTTGGCGATCCGGGTATTCAGCTTCCCGGCCCCCTCTGCCAGCACACCGCCCAGATTTGTATAGGCGGAGCCGACGGACTTCGCTGCGCCGGAGATCACCTTCCCCACACGCCCGTTATCAAGGGATGGGATGAGTGTCCCGCTTTGCTTCGTGTCCGCAAGCAAGCGGCTGTTGGTCCCTGTTTGCCTCCCTACATTGTCCATGGGCTGCGGGTAGCGGGTAGTGCTTTGGGGAAGTGTGGCGCTCTGTGCGCCGGTCTGCTGTGTGGTCTTTGCGGCGGCCTTTGCCCCGATTTTCGAGGTGTCGCCAATGACCTTGAAGCCTCCAAGCGTCCGGCTGCTCCCATTGGAAGAAGGCGTGGGGCTTGTCTGCCCCGCGCTTCCTTTTTTGCTGCCTGCTCCGATTTTGGAGGTATCGCCAATTACCTTAAATCCGCTTAGTGTTTTTGCCATACTGGTGCACCTCTCAGTAAGAAATCCCGTACTGTGCCAGCAGGTTCTGGACCTCCTGCTTCTGGCTGGCGGAGAGCTTTCCATAGTTCTTGGTAAGCCAGTTGTATGCCCGGTCCACATTGCCGTTACTCAAATCCGTGTTCAGGCTGGTGGCCGACGCTATGAAAGCGCCCTGCGTCATGCTGCCGGTGCTGCTTCCGCTGCTCCCCTGATACTTCGCCCATGCCTTATCAGCCGTCAGGCCGCCTGCGGCCTTCTTGGAGTTCTTGCCCCACTTGCCGTCCTGAGACACGCCGTAGTATCTCTGGAGCTGCTTCACCTGCTCGTTGGTGAGCTTGCCATTGGAATAGCTGCCCTTCTTGGCCCCGGAGGTGGCGCCGCTGGAGGACCCGCCGGAGGTCAGCTTGCCGGTGCCGTACAGAGAATCGTAGGCCCCCTGCCCGTAATAGTAATCGAAGGCGGAGATCACGTCATCCGTCACGATGCCGTTTTTCAGCGCGGACTGTACCTGACTGGCGGTCAGATTGGGTTTTACCACGGTACTGCCGCCGGAAGAACCGGAGCCGGAGCCGCCCGTCTGTGCGCCGTACTTGGCATAGAGATTCTGCTGGCGGACGTATTCCTCGTACAGGGCGTTTGCCAGCTCCGCGTCTCCCGTGGCCTCTGCCTTGGCAATGGCGTTTCGGTACTCCGTGTCAAGCTGGCTCCGCTGAAGGTCGATGGCCGCCGTCTTTTCCGCCTGCTCCCGGTCGATCTGGGAGAGGTTCTGCTGAAGCACAACATCCTGTGCCAGCGCCGCCTGTCCGGTGGTGCCGGTGTTCAGGCCGTTTGCCACCGCCATCTCCTGAAACGCGCCACGGCTCAGGGCGTTCTGGTTGGCCGCGCTGTTCCGGGCAATGTCATACACCGGCGCGATCTGTGCGCGGCTGGCATCCAGCGTGGCGGTGTTCTGCTCGTAAGCGGATTTCAGCGCCGCCAGCTCCGCCGCTACCTTCTTGGCGTACAGCTCCTTCAAGTAGTCGCTGCCGTCTCCGATGTCAAAGCTCATCCCGGTCTGCGATGTGGAGAGATTACCGGACGGCGTACCGCCTGCGTTGATGTCCGTGACCCGCTGCTGCTGGCTGTATGCCGGGGTTCCGTAGCCGGGTGTACCGGCCTGTGCGCCGCCATTCGCCGCCAGATAGTCCCCGAAGGACTGCACCTTTCCGTTGGCTTGTGCGGAGGGGGAGGTGTCCGTCCCCATGAGATAGCGGTAGTAAGCCAGCTCTGCGCTTTCCGGGCTGCTGTCCAGCCCAAGGCGTTTGCGCAGATCATTCACGGCAGACAGCGCGCCGCTGTCCGTCACATAGCCGTTCTTGTCGATGGTGTAGCCGTACCCGGCACGGATGGCGTTTGCGGCGGCGTTGGCCTGATCGCCGGTGATCTCGCCCCGCTGTAGCCGGTTGCGGATGTCCGTGATCTTGGAGCGGTCCAGTGCGGACAGCATCTCGTTGTCCGTCCACGCGCCGCTTTTGCCGTAACTGCCGTTCCCGGCGTTGATGTCTTGATGGGGGGTGTAGTCCGCCACACCCTTCACGGCCTTGTAGGCGTAGCCGTTATCGTCATAGAACACGGTATAACCGTTGGACACCTGATACCGGTTCGCCAGATCTTCGCGGCGGCTCATGTCCGCGCCGACCCGGTACGATACGCCGTTCTGCTTGTAGTTCTTTACCTCGGAATTGCTGGTGGGCGTCCCGTAGATGCCGCCGCCATTGTCCTTGCGGTCGTAGGTATACCCTCCAAAGGTCCCCTGAGAGCTGCCGCCGGAACTGCCGCTGTTCCCCCGGTTGCTGGACCCGCCGTAGGTCTGAGAATACGTCTTGTCGGAGCCGATCATGTTCGGCTCTCTGCCTCCGTACTTATCGTCGATCTTGTTCTGCCGCTCCTGAGTCAGCCGTTCCCGCTCGGAGGCCGACAGGTCCGTCCGCTGAAGTTCCTTGGAGTAGTCCTTGTTTTTATCGTAGTACCCTGCCATACTTGGCCCTCCTTATCCGTTCCAGTCGGCCCGGACCTCCCGCACGTCGATGTGGGTGAAGCCCTGCTGACTGTAAATACCCACGCCGCCCCAATCGGGCATGAGTTCTCGGGCAAATGCCCCCACCGCCTCGGGCTTCTGGCCATTCACGATGATGTCTGCCGCCGTGCCGTAGCAGTGCTGGCTGTGGGCCACGCCGCCGACCTTGGTGTTGTACTGTGGCGTCCGATACCCACTGTTGATGGTCACAGCCGCGCCGAAGTGACTGCGGATGCTTTGCAAAACCATCACCAGCCGGGGGGCCACCAGCACAGCGTCGCTGCCGTCCCCGCAGGCAAATTCTTTCACTTTAAAATGGGTGGACAGCTTTTTGCTGCCGTCCTTCGCCTTGGAATAGGCGTTGATCTCTACCATAGGTTTCTCTCCTTCCGGTTCGTGTGCGTCCCCGCTTTTCTTTTTCCATACAAGAAAGAACGGGATCACCCGTCCATCCCCGGTAAAGCCCTTGCCGTCCTTGTCCATGAAGCAGGTAGACCCGCCGCCGTCCATCATAATGGCATTGTCCCAACCGGACGCTGCCAGCAGGTCACGGAGCTGTTCCGGTGTCCGCCGGTCACGGCTCACGTAGTAGGCGAACCGCCCATCCTTGGTGCCGATGGCCGTCCGGGGCGCACGGTAACGCATATCCGACCCGCAGGTGACGGGGTATATTTTCTTCCCATCGATAATAAGGTGAACGCACTCCATGTAATTCCGGTCCTTGTTGGGCACGGTTTTCACGCCGAAGTCCGCCGGGGTGTTCCAGCTGATGGCCCACGCCCGGTATGCCGGGGCTTTGTAAACCTTCCCATCTGCTTTCAGGTGGCAGGCGGGCTGCTGGTTCCGCAGGAAAATGGAGCCATTGCAGATAGCGTCCCCGCCCGCCTCCGCCAGCATCTTCTTCAGGTTGGCCGTGGTGGAGCGGAGACGCCGCTTATTGAAATAGATTTTCAAAAATTGGAGGTCGGAGAGCGGGACTGTGCCCGCTCTCGTCATCATGTCCCGGCCTCCTGCTTGCCCTCGTCGCTGGCCTGCCGGATGGCGTCCAGCATATTCTTCACAAAAGCCGGGTAGGGAACGCCCATAATGGCCGTGTTCTCTAAAATACTCAATCCCTCATTGGCGATGAAGAACATACAAACCGCGTCTCTCACAAAGTCGCTGGATGTAGCTTGGTCTAACAGCGCCCCCATCCAGACAAGCGCCAGTTCTACGCACTTCTTCGCAAGACCCTTGAAGCCTGCATCGGAACTCAGCGCCCCGGTGCTGCTCTTCCCGGACTTGTGCCAGATCGCCGCCACCAGCCAGCCCGTGGCGTAATCCAGCACCATAAAGCAGATCAGCACTTTCAGCGCCATATCCAAGCCGCCCAAAGCCTGCGCGATGACGGAGCCGGTTGTTGCCAGCGCCGCCAGAATCAGATTTTTAATATGTACTGCGTTCATAGCTTTTGCCCTCCCTGCACAGTGCTTCAGTGGTTCACCCGCACGGCCTTTACCGGGTTTCCGTTGGCGTTGTAGGTCACCTCATAGCGGCCCTCGGCAACGGTCACGGTCATGGTCTGGCCCGCCAGCTCCGGCTTGTACCGCATGATGTCACGGAGATGCTTCACGTCCTCCGGCTCGGTCTCTGCGGGAATGAAGCCCTCAGCCATTTCTTTCTCAGACCAACCGGCGATACCACCGTCGGGGGTTAAATGGAAGTTGGCACCGGCCTCCTTCAGCTTGGTGTTGATAACCTCGATGCTCTCGCCGTTCTTCTTGCCCTCGTTGATGATCTCGGCAAACTTCTTCTCCATAGTGTTTCTCCTTTCAATTTTTACGGCTTACTCAGCCGGTTTCAACTGTTCGGTTGATTATTCAACCGGTTTCATTTGTATCTGTGGGTCCTGCCGGAGGATTAAACCTCCGGATTTTTCCCGTTACTTTACGCCCTTTAAAAGCATAGTAGTTTCGTCAAATAGTGCATTGCTGGGTACAATCAAAGCCGGTCTAATCCCCGACGTGGACATAACACTTGTTGTGCTAAAAACTCCATTGACCGGTATAGTAAACACCGCATCCGCCCCGTTGGACGATGTATAAGGGGTGCGGGTAAACCATGCAACCTTAGACCCATCCAAGTATGGGTATTTATAAGAATCTCCCGATGAACCGCTAAAGATTTCAATAGTCGCTCCTTCATCTGGACTGTAACCGGAAGCAGAACCAATTTCGCGCAATGACAATAAAAATGCCTTAGTGTTCAAACCATTTGCGCCAGTTTTGGCAGAGGTGCTTTTATTCCCGGGGCAATATGGAACTTTGACCTGCTTAATCGCAGATTGTTCCACGCTGCCAAGACTATTGAAGAAATCGCCGTTCAACCATGTATTGATAGCGCTATTGGCATACGTGTTCACGGTGGTTGTATTCCACTGTCTTCTGCTATGACAATCCTTCCTCAGCAGCCACGTTCCATCACAGCTTGCGTCATACAGGCTGCTGTTTTCCGGGATGCCCTGGTTGACCACCAGATACTCCACCGCCGTTCCGCCCTCCATCAGCTTCACGGTGGAACCCACCGCAAGGCTGGAGGCCAGCACCCCCGTCACCGGCGCTTTCAGCGTCAGCACAATGCCGCTCATAATCACTCTGCCCATCATGCCGCCTCGCTTCCTGTAAAGGCCCCTGTCCCCGCATTGCCGTAGAACTTGTGTTGAACAAGGTCGTACATTCCTACATCCCCGGAGTCTCTAAGGATGGGGATAAAGTCCCGGATGAGCGTTCCATTCTCCCAAACCTTGCAGTAGTACATTCTACCAACGAACTTTTCTGACACAACCCCACTGCGATTCACGGCTCCAAGACAGACGTTCGTTGGTGTCTGGAACGCAGATACGCCCGAAGCTGTCCAGATGGTTCCGCCGTTCAATTTCAGCGTGTTCTTGTCAAGCGTAAACGTATCATAGGCAGAACTGTAAGAAACGCCGATAGTGCCAGAGACAGTTCCAACAACGGGAACCGCAATCGTACTGTTGATCCAGATACCGAAAGCGTCCTGTGCCCACGCCTTATCCGCACCGAATACGGCACTGTTGGCGGACTGCTCGTTGTGGAATTTGGCTTCGATTTTCGTGTTTTCGGTGGCCTTGAAACCCATGTCAATGTACTGAGTACCGCTGTATTGCAGATACGCCAGTCTTGTGTAGCCCTGCGGGGCTGTGTGGATTTCGCCTTTTCTTAAAAATAAAACTCTGCCCATTTAATCACCCCACTAAAAGCAATGTCCTGCGGTCAAATTTTGCCGTACTGGGTAAGGTAAAACACGGACGGGAGCATCCCTGATCTGTACGAATTACTTCGAGGATTCCCCCTCCGCCCAAAAAACTACCAATACACGCGTGAGCAGTATCACTGATATCTGGCGAACGGGTCCATTGATTTTCAGCGTTCCCGTTAATGGTTGCCGGGATCAATCCGCCCATAGCAAATGCTGACCCTTCCACATTTGCATAAGTGGGAGACGTCCCAAGTTCTGCAATAGATGCCAAAAACACAGCTCGCTCCAGTGTACGCACAGTCATATTGGCGTTGCCGGGGGTAAAATAAAACTTTGTTGTACCGATTAGCCCTCGCGCCGTACTGTCAAGCAAGTTCTTATACGAACCATTTAGCCACACATCAATAGAACTGTTAGCGTAGGTATTGACAGCCGTATTGTTCCATTGACGATAATCGTAAAGCAGTTTGCGAATCAAGCACGTTCGGCCTGTCCCGTTCAGCGCTGGCTCATAATTGTGCTTCGCTACATAGAACTCTGTCGGTGTGCCGTTTTCGTTAATCTTGACTACCTGCCCTTCCGCAATATTCCCCAAGAGGATATCTGCGCTTGGCTTCGTAGCTCTGCACCCGCCAACCACCGTTACATGGCCCATCAGCTCACCTCCGCAACAATGGGGATCGCAACCGTGTTGGCATCCCCGAAGATGGTAAACTTGATGCCGCCGTTGTAGGTCTCGGCAAAACCGTTGGTAATGTACGTCAGATACTGGTTTTCCGCCTCCACAAAGGCGGCGTAATCGTCGCTTGTCCCGCTGCCTGTGTAGGCGTGGTCTACCTTGGCCGTGTGGCTTGCCAGCACCCCCGTAATCGCCACGTTCTGGGTCTTGACCCCGGTGTTGCTGTCCTCCGTCCATGTGGTGCCGATGGTGGCGGTGTAGGTCTTGACGGAGGAAATTTCCGGCAGCTGGCTTGCAGGCACCTTGCCGTCCGCTCCCAGAGACGCCGCGCCGATGGCCGCAGGGGTAATGGGGTCCTTCCCATCCTTCCCGTGCTGGCTGGCGTGTGTGGCCGCCGCCTTGCCGTTGAGCGCCTCTCGGATGTCCGGGTGGGCGGCGTCGCTCTCGTTATGCGCCATTACATAGCCCTGCGCCTCCACCTTGGTAGCGAAGTCACCGCCCACAACTGCCTGTGCCTTCTCTGCCCAATACTTGGCGTTGTCCGTGTCCTCCCCGGGGCGTGTCCCGGTTCCGCCTACGGCCCAGCTTTGAGCGGTTTTGCTGGCAGTCTCTGCGCCTGCGGCGCTTCCAGCCGCCGCCGCCGCTGCCGCGCTGGCCTGAGACGCGGAGCCGGATGCGGACGCCGCCGACTGACTGGCGGAACTTGCCGCGCCGGTGGCCGTACCCGCCGCATCCTTGGCGCTCTGCTCACTGCCTGCGGCCTGAGACGCACTCCCCGCCGCCGCATTGGCCTGTTCCGTTGCCCGGGCCACGATACCGGCGGTCTCGTCGGCTCTGGCCGTCTCCGCAGCCTCTCTCGCGTTTTCGGCGGACACGCGGGAGGCTTCGGCCTCGGACCGGGCTTGCTCCGCGGCTGCCCGTGCTGTTTCCGCAGATACCCGAACTTCCTCCGCAGATGCACGGCCCTGCTCTGCTGCGACCCGCGCCGCTTCCGCTTGCTTGCGGCTCTCCTCCGTGGCATCATCCGTCAGCACTGCCGGGATCAGGGTCTCGTTGATGTACTTCTTAATGATGTTGCCGCCTTCGTCGAACTTGGCTTTCAGCTCCGCACTGGTCAGACCGCCTACGTCGTTCGGTTCGTCATCCAGCTTCTGAATGATATTCAGATCGCCGTCCAGCATCTGGATCTCCAGATTGGAGTTGGCTACCACGTTCAGGTCCGCTGTCAATCGTTTCTCCATTTAAGCACCTACCTCCGTTTTCGGCACTTCGCCGGTCTCGTTGATTTTCCGCTGCAACTGGCCGTATCCGGCCCCGCCCCGAATGGGGACGGCTTCCTCTTCGGCAACAGGCTGTTCGCCCTCTGCTCCCGGCTGACCACCCATCATAGCACGTTCCTGCTGCTGGAGGGCTTGAATTAGTGCCTCCTTGTCGGTGATCTGACCGGCAGGCAGCCGCTTCAGATATTCCACTGTGGAGATCTTACCCTGCATCAGAAGGTTGTCCAGCGTCTGCATGGCCGCGATCTCGCTCCAATAGGAAGCCGCGCCTGCGTCCAGCCCGATGGTGAAGGGGATCTCCTTCAGGATGGAGAAATCAAAGGGGACCACCAATTTGCTGCTGTCATAGGGGTTGGAGATCTCCACATACCGTTCCCCGTAGTACTCGCCCATAAACTCCATGTAGATGCGCCCCAGATCCTCAATGCTCTGCAAAAGGTTCTGCTTCGTCAGCTCCATAGGCGTAGCCGCCGCCCGCTGCAAAGCGATAATGGCAGAGGTGTTGTCCGGGCGGGTATCGCCCAGCGCCACGTCCGACGCGCCGAGGAACTTCTGGGTGTAGCTGATGGCAATATCAATAAACTGGCTGATCTGGGGGGAAATGCTGGCGGGGTCAATGATCTTCGCCACGCCCTCCACGCTTCCGTTTACCGGGATGGCCCCGCCGATCTTGTTTGTCCACTTGGCTACCTTGGTGGAATCGTATACCACCTTCGGATAGGCCAGTGTCATGAGGGAGATCATGGACATGGCGAACAGCTTGTTTACAAAGATCTGGTTTGGCAGGAGGCCGGTGATCATGGCCTGTCCGTGATAGCAGTCCTGCACATAGTCCCAGTTCATCCACGTCAGAGGATAGAGCTTGATGCCAAGGTCCAGATCGCCCCGGATCTCCGCCTGCCGGGTGCACTCGTAGGCATGGACGGTGCCGGTCTCGTCATCCTTCCATAGCCGGAGCAGCACCGTCACTTTGTTCCCGCTGCCGCTCATGGAATCCATGTAGTTGTTTCCGCAGTCCTTGTTGTCCGGCTGGATCTCGTCCGGGTCCTTGCCGTACCGCTTGGCCCGCTTCCGGGCCTCGCTCAGCAGCATTCGCCGTTCCAGAATGATGTAGGGCTGGCTCTGCACGTCCCGGTTGTTGGGATTGCCGAACAAAACCTGCGTATTCATCAGCGCCTCTGTGCGGATGGCGCCCTTGCTGGCCTGTCCGGTCTCCGCCGTATCGTCCCAGTAGGTATACATACAGCCGTCACCGTCCACGGCGGCGTTTCTGGTAAACTCCCGGATGCGCCCGCCGATGCTGTTGTGCTCAAAGATGGACGCAAACTGATCGTTGAGAATGTCAGCCACCAGCTCCAAGGTCTGCGTGTTCCGCTCCCCGCTGGAGGACATGGCCCGCGCCCACAGCTTCAGATTGTCCGTGGAGATATTCGCCACGGAGAACAGCACCACCCGTTTCAGGAAGTTGAATACGGGGGTGGGGAGGCCGTTGCTCTGCACACCCTCCCACTGCTTCCCGATGAAGAAATTCTCGTTGGTCTCCACGCAGTCATAGAGGTCAATGCCGCTGTTGAAGCTGATCCCCGCGCTGTATTCCTTACCGACCCGCTCCGGGGTCATCGTCTGTTTGCTCATGGGTTCACCCCTTTATTTCACATTTCCGGTATAGCGGAGCTGCACGTCCGTCTCCAGAACCGTTGCGGTAGACGATGCCGATTTGCTCTTGAATACCAGCTTGTAGAAGGTGGCCTTCTTCACCTTCATCTTCACCCGCCGCACCTGCGGCTTCCGGTTGGTGCCGAAGGACCAGTGCGCGAAGTCCGCATGGGCAAAAGTGGTCAGGCCGGAGGACACGGTTTTCTCCGGGTAGTCGCTGCGGCGGTTGGTCTCCACCGTCACGTGCACACGGGCGTTGCTCTCCGGCTGGATCGCCACGAAAATAAGCGGGCTGTATTTCAGCACCCAGTCCCGGTCAAAGTCCATGGAGCCGGTGGCCGCGTAGGCGTCAATGTCCTTGCCGTCATCGTTCCGGTACTGCCGGGAAAGATGCACCACGCCGCCGTCGGGCCGGAAGCCGTAGGTCTCCAGCCCTACCTCCACCATGGCCCGGAAGCTCAATCCGGTGTAGAGATACCATGCGTCCGCGCCGTAGTTCAGGATCAGCGCCTTGTCTCCGTACATCCACCAGTATTCCTGCGCCGATTTTCGGTTGAAGGTCCGGGTCTCTGCCATGTCAAAGCCTTGCAGCGTCACCTCTACCCGGTTGCTGATCCGTTCCGCGTTCCGCTCGTCAAAGGTGATATTGCCGCCGGTAGATACGCTCCGCCACCGGTACACCGCCTGATCGTCCAGCGTCAGTGGGTTGTTCTCCAGAATGTCCACCTGCCCCGGAGCCTTGTTGCCGAACTGCCGGTTGACAGGGGTCACGTAAAACGCCGCCGTGGTGACGTCCGTAGCCGTTACCAGCGTGGAATAGCTCATGGAGTAGGTGGCGTCCTGTTTGAATACCACCAGCCGTGCGTAATGACGCACCATGCCGGTGATGGGCGTGTTGGCCTCGCCCACCTCTGCCTCGTACAGATCCGGGAAATATTCCGCCGAAGGCTTACCCGTGGCGGAGTCAATGCCGGAGTAAATGGTCTTGTTGGTGCCGTCTCCGTAGAGGAACACGCGGCTGTCTGTCTGGCCGTTGTAAAGCTCGGAGAAGCGCATCCCAGTCACCTGCGCCCGTTCTCCGTTGCCGCTGCGATAGACCAGCTCCAGTGTGTTGGTCCCGGCGGCTGGGGCGGGGGTAATGGTGAAGGTCCGTGCCTTCAGGTCAGAGGTGTAGGTCTGTGCCGTGTCTCCGATCTTCACAGAGATAATCTCATCCACCGTCTTTTCCGGGATGTGGAAAACCGTCTCCTTGCCGTCCGGGGAATACAGCACCTTTCGCTTGCCCGTCAGCCGGTTCACGTTTTCCAGCAGAAACCCGCCGCCCGCAGGCGTGGTGGCGTTCATCACTGTGGGGATATAGCCCTCCACCGCCGCAAAGCTGCTGTCCTCCTTGCCGTCCCAGCTCATGTACTCATGGCCGTTCAGCAGATAGACCTTGTTGGAAAACCCGAAGAACGAGGTCTGGTCCTGTGTGCACTGGCCCACAACCTTGGTTGTTGCCGCCGCCGGGTCCAGAGAGAAGATCAGCCCGCCGAAGGCGGCAAGGGTCCGCTGCTTGCTGTCTACCACGCCCTCCCACGCCCCGGAGAAAACAGGGCTCTCTGTGGGGGCTGTGTGGCCGCTCTCCGCGCACCATGCGTCCCATGCCGTTTTCAGGTTCAGGACTGTCTTGGTGCCGGGGCGCAGCTGCAAATGCTTCTCCCGCGTCACCCGGAAATTCCGCATCTTGCTCATTTCGCCGTTCTTGATCTTGGTATCGCCGTCAGGGTTTTCGTTCAGGCCCAGAAACTGGCGGATCTTCAACACCTGAATATCGTTGCTGGATGTGATTTGAGCCATCGTCCGGGCCCCCTTTATCCGTAGGATAGATAATCGGCGGTCATTTCCCCGCCCGTCATCACGTCATCGTAATCCTCGCCCCCGTCGAAATCGTCCACGATCTTTTCCACGGTTTTCTGTGCGCCCAGAACGCGGGTCACGCAGAAATACCGGGCAGCGTCGCAGATATGGGTGATCTCGTGGGGCTCCGTGGCGCAGTCCGATGGGTTTTTCTCGTCATGCTGGATGGAGGGCAGGTTGCGGATCAGGCCCACGCAGTTTTCCGTTACCAGCAGTCCGGGCCGGTCCGTGTCGCTCTTCATAGGCTTCAGCAGCTCCTTAACGGCCATCCAGCCCTGAACGCGGTTGTTACTGGCCTTCAGCAGCCCCAGCCCGTTCTGCGCGAAGATCTCCGCCATGCTCCGGCCGCTGTCCTTCTGCCGGTTCCACATATCCGGCGGGGCAATGGTGAACTCAATGTGCTCCTCCGGCGGGGTCAGGGCATTTGCCAGCTTTGCCGCCTCGGATACGATCAAGCCGCTTTGCTGTACCTCACGGTACACATAGGCCCGCCCCTCAAAGTCCACCGCCACCCAAAGGCAGGCGAACATATCAAGGCCGTAGTCGAACGCCCGGTATTTCTTCCACTCCCGGGGCACCCGCACAAAAGGCGAGATCACATGGGTCTCCCGCCGGAACTCCGGGAAGAACGTGCCTGCCATGGCGTTCCAATCGCCGTAGCGCCACGCCCGCCGCACATCCTCCGGCAGTAGGTCCAGCATTTGCTTGTACTCCGGGGACGCTTCCAAAAGCTGAGGGTTATCGTCCACCGTGGCGGGGATGAAGGTGTAATCCTTGGCCTTTTCCCCCTCCCGATACTCTCGGTCCACGAACAGCCGCTTTACCCACAGATGGCCGATGCCGCCGGGGTTGCAGGTCAGGTACATCCGCCGGGGAACCTTCGTGGAGCCGCGCAGACACGCGCCCAGCGTCCGGAACTGTCCCTCTGTAAACTGGGTGGCCTCCTCCATGAAGATCCAGTCAAATTCAAGGCCCTGATATTCCTGATCGTCTCCGGCTCCGTAGTGGCCGAATTTGATGATGCTGCCGTTGCAGAAGAACATCATGCGCATACTGCCGTTGTAGCTGCCCACCTCCGGCGGGATCAGCTTCTGCATAGGCAGAATGATGTTCTGCTCCAATTCCGGGTACTCCTGGCGCACGATCAGGATCTTGATGCCGGGGTAGGTGAGCGCGCCGCCTGCCGCCTTCCGCAGCAGAACGTGTGTCTTGCCGCCGCCTCTGGCACCGCCGTAAGCCGTGTACCGGCTCCGGGACTGGCAGAACTGCTTCTGTTTGGGGTTCAGCGTCCCCAAATCCACTTGTACCGTTCCGCCTGCTGTCTGTTTATATCGAGGCATAATCGCTCCTTATATCTGGTGGGCGGGCCGGGTTCATGCACCCGCCCCGTCCATATAGGCGGGAAGGGGCCGCAGCCCCCTCCCATGAGATCACTCGTAATCCTTGGTGCCCTCGATGCCCACGCAGCCGTCCTTGGTGCCTACGGCCCGCAGGGTCTGACCGGCGGTCAGAGTCACAGGGGCGGTGTAGACCTCGGCGGTGGTGGAGTACCGGGGGTTGGTGCCGTCGGTGGTGTACTTGAACACCACACCGGAAGCAGTGGCGATGGTCACGGCATGGCCGCTGATAGACAGGGTGGGGGCGGCCAGAATCGCAGCATTGCCGGACACGGCAACACCGTCACCCTTGGCACCCAGCACAAAGCTGTCATAGTAGGTCACGCCCTGCACCACGGGGCCGGAATAGCCCTGCACCTCGGTCAGGATGTTGTACTTCTGGAGCTTCACAGGGTCCACGGTGCAGCCCTTGTGCTTGATGAAGAAGTACACACCGGCAGGCATATAGCTGGTGGGAATGGGCTTCACGCGGCAGCCGTCGAACTCACCCACAACGCCCTTCGCCAGAGCCTCCTTGCCCAGAGCATCCACGCCGATGTAATCGGGCATCTGCTTGAGCAGCTTGTAGTACTCGGTGGCGATGTAGAGGGTGCGGCCCTCCAGAGGCACCAGCGCGTCGGTCATCTTCGCGTTCAGGTCGATGATGAGACCGCCGATGGTGGCCTTGGTGGGGGCGGTAGCCTCCTTCACGGCGATGTTCGCGCCCATGACCCACTTCTTGATGCGGTGCTTGTCCATGCCGGGGATGGTCACCTCGTCCAGCTGGCGGCGCAGGGCGCTGCCCGCGGACTTCTGGATGGCCTGATCGGTCTGGTCCAGCGCGTCGATGGTGAAGGAGAAGGCGGGCTGCTGCTCGCAGGTCATCTCCTGAAGAGTGTCGCCCACGTCATGGACCTCGCCAAAGCGGTTGGAGCCGCTGCGAGTGTACTGGGTCTCAGGCACGGTGTTCACACTGCCGATGCGAATGGTGCGACTGTTGGGGTTCAGCCAGGTATAGGCGTGGCCGCAGTCATCGGCGGTGATGGAGGCTTTCTTGAAGCGCTCCGCGATCTTGGTTGCGTACTTGATTGCATAGTTGATAGCCATAGGTAAAAACCTCTCTTTCGTCCGGTTTCCCCATAGGCAAAGTGCCGTTACATGGCGCTGTCAAAGGCGTCTCCGAAATCGTCCCGCGTCTTGGAGCTGTCCCCGGCGCTTCTCATGCTGCCGGTGGAGCGCTCCGCGTTCCGCTGGTTCTGCTGTACGGAGGCGGTCTCCCGCTTGGCGTCTGCCGCGTCCTGCCGTGCCTGCTGCACGGCGTACCGGGCGTAGGCGGCTACCAGAGAAGAGCCGTTCCGCACGTCTGCCCACACTTGGGGCGGGATGCTGTTGGGGTCCTTTGCTGCCTCGGGGAATGTCTGTTGAAATTCCTGAATGTCCGCCTGTCGGCGGCTTGCCGCCTCGGCCTCGGCCCTCTGGGCCTGCGCCATGGCGTCCTGCTGGGCCTGCCGCTCCGCTTCTGCGGCGGCCACAACGGCCTCCCGGTCCTCAAGCTCCACGGAGCGCCGTGCGTCCGCTTCACTTAAGCCCTCGGCCTGCTTGGCCTGCGCCCGGAGCATGGAAATGTATTCCTTGGTGTTCAGCCCCTGCTGGTTTGCAAAGCGGTTGACCATCTCCATCACAGGCTTAAACTCGTCATACTGGCTGCGGATGCGGTCATAGTCCATGCCCTTCTGGGCCAGTGCCACCATTTCCGCTTCGTTTGCCTGCCGCACTTCGCCCATGTGCCGCAGTTCCCATGTCTGGGGCCGTGCGTCCACGGTCTCCGCCTCGGTCTGCTGCGTCAGGGCTGCCTGTTCCGCATCTGCGGGGGGCTCGGTGCCCTCATCCGGCGTCTCTGCGCTCTCACTAAGGTCCTCGACAGGCGTTTCCTCGCCAGTCTCCATCGGCTCTGCGGTCTCCTCCGGCTGGTCTGCCGTCATCTCCGCGCCGCCGCCCCAGTCCTCCAGAAAAGCGTCCTCGTTTGCAGTCACTTCACCGGCGGTCTGGTCTAAAATTTCGTCCATATTGGCCTCTTTCCCCGGCCTGGTCTGGCCGGTTTTTTGTATTTTCAAAGCCTGGTCTGGCTTTGTTGATAAAACAAAAACGAGACCACAAGAAACGGCTTTCGCCGTTCTCATGGCCTCGTTGGGCTCTCGCTGTTATTCGGTTTTGATGGGGAAGGGGACGTCTGTATCCAGCTCCCGCCCCTCAAAAATGGTGGGGTAATGGCTCACCTTGCATCTTCGGCAGTAAATAGGCGTGTTGTAGATCACACTGCCCGGTTCGATGTGCTGAAGCGCTTTCCCGCAGATAGGGCAGCGGTAGACCCACGTCCCATCTACCACCATGCGCCAAACTCCCCGTGTTCAATGCCGCCGTAGAGGTTTTCCACGTCGCCGATCACGCTGGGCAGGCTCTGGCGGCACAGCTCCAGCTGTTCAAGGAACGTCTGCCACAGGAAGTTGGCCCGGCTGGGGTCCTCTTCCAGCAACAGCAGACCTGCCAGACCGTAGGGCAGCGCCCCGGTGCAGATCCGCTCATCCAGCGCCACCTTGTCCGCCATATCCGCCACCTTGGGGCAGATAGGCCGCTTGCCGCCCGCTGCTTCCAGCGCTTCCCGGTAGTTGTCGCTGTACGGAAATGCCCGGTCCAACACGCTGTTCAGCAGAGAAACGGTCCGCAGCCGGTATTCCTTGGTGTCCGCCGTGTCCGTGGAGCCGGTGGATTCGTTCTGGGAATCCATCAGGTGGATGGCGATGTCGAAAATCTGCTGTACCGTAACCGCCATATCACACCTCCCGCCCCTTCAGACTGGCTTTCATGGTGTTCAGATCGTAGGTCATCAGGTTGTCAATTCCCTGTTCCACGCTTTTCTGCCGGTCCGTAGGCTCTTCCGTCTCCGGCTTCTCCGGTTCCGTGGGGGAGGGGGCTTTGATTTCCCGCAGCAGCCGCAAAATCAGCACTGCGCATACGGCAGCGCCTATACTGGCCGCGCCGCAGATCAGGGATAAAACCAAAATCAGGCCGTTCACCTTGCCGCCTCCTCACTTGAAGTCGCTTGCGTCCACGCCGTCCCCGAAGGTCACGTTCACGCTGATGTCTTGACGGGTCTCCTGCTTGTCCTGGTAGCCGCCCAGACGCTTCTGCTTGTTCAGGAAAATGCCTCGCGTCACCATGCCCTTTTCCTGGTAGATGGGGCTGGTGTCGATCTGCTCCTGGATGCGCTGGTACGCAAGCCGCACGTAGTAGCTCATGACGCAGCGGGGATCGTCGATCTCCTCATTGCCCGCCTCAAAGGCTTCCACCTGTGCCTCGACCACATCGGCCTCCCGGCCATCGTTGTAGTCGTAATACCCCTGAAGCCGCTGAACCGTCCATCGCATCGCATTGGCAAGACCCGCCTCGCTGTATGCCTGTTCCAGCCGGTCCTGCACGTCAAAGTATTCCTCGGACTGCTTCAGGAACGCCTTGATCCTCTCAATCGTCTGCTTCTTGTGGGCCGCGGCGGCCTTCTTGTTCATATCGTCCATGTGTGCCTTGCTGTGGTTCGATGCTGTTTTGGCCATGCTCCCGGCCCCCTCTCACAAAAAATTCTGGTGGTTTCGGCAGGGATCGAACCTGCGACATATCGGCTCACGAAGTCCGCTGCTCTTCCGACTGAGCTACGAAACCATGCTCCGGTGGGCTGGTCGGACCCACCGGGCAACAGGAAAGGAAAGTGAAAACTGGCGTCTGACATAGGAGGCAGGTGGAAACCTCTTCCGCCAACTTCATTCAAGCATATTTCATCAAGCGAATACAATAGGTTTCAGTTATTTTCGTAATGTTCTACATAAAATCCCCCGCCCCCTTTTTCCGCCACCCCCCCAGAGGGCACACCAACACTGCCCCAGACACTGCCACGCCGGTTCTCGGAAAGGGGAGAGGGGATGTGTGTATATAGCCCTATACCACGAGGAAGAGACACCCCCCCCCTCTTTTTCCGCTACCCCCTAACCCCCTACCATCCCGGCTCTACCTCTGGCCCCCTGACCCCCAGCCGGTGAAGCCCCGGCCCTGTCTCATGGCATCAGCCTCCCAGCCGGAGCCGTAACCGGAATAGACCCGACCGGGAGAGAAACTGCACAGAAACGACACAGCATCAGCTGAAGCCCAGCATCCACAACGGAAATATTTAACGGCCCCTTAAATCTCACCGGGAAAGAGAATTGCCCCCCCATCAGCCGCCGCCATCCACCAGCCCACCGCCAGTCCCGCCCCATTTGCGGTCTACCTTGCAATAGCTTCGAATACCTCGCAAATACTCCGTTTTGCTCATGTTTTCTCGTGTTCCCTCGCTCTCTCGCGTTTTTTATTCGCCGTGTCTCCCTCTTACGCTACTCTCCCAATAGAAGCAAGTATATATATCTATACCCAGAGAATATATATATCTCTTTGGGGGGTGTGCTAAGTATTAGACGCTAATACTAAGCATCTAACGCTTATTAGACGCTTGTAACACTCTCACTCTCCTATTCTCTCCCCCTATAGTCCCCCTCCCCTTCCCCCTCTCTCCCTCTCTCGCTGCTGCCGCCCCGCCCCACACAAAGAGAAAAGCGCCGGGGGTGTTATCCCTCGACGCTCTGTCGCTCGTTACAGCTTGTCCCGGATGGCCTCAATAATCCAAGCGTTGACGCTCTGGCCTGCCGCTGCTGCTGCCGCTCTGATCTGGGCCTTAGTTGGTGGCTCTGCCTTACTCGTCATTACCACGATGCGCTCTTGATTTTCTTTCTGCCATATATTCCGCCGATCTGGCTTTCTTTCCTCCATTATTTCACCGCCTTCCTCGTGCTACATTATACAAAATCGCCGCAAATCATGTCCATGACAAAATTGCACAAAAAGTCATGGCAATGATTGTTAATTTTGCCTGCGTAGTATTATCATATACATGACGCAGCAGCGCCGCGTTGACACCTGCGAAAAATTTTTTTCAAAAAGGGCTTGACATACTGACTGTGTATGTGCTATTGTAGCATCAGCAAGGGCGACCGGGGCCAGCTCCGAAAGGAGGGCAGCCCATGAGCCTAACGGAAACCATCGCGTTACTTATGCTCGTGATTGCGGCTGTTTCTCTGGGGAACCAGATAAAGAAATAACCGCCCCCCGACAATAGCGAGAAGCGGCAATTTCAAGCTACAAACTTGACAAGTTGGCCGATTTCCCGACTACCACTCAGGGAGAACGGCGCCCTTGCTACTGATTATAACCCGGAAGGGGGCGGAAGTCAATAGCAACCCGAAAAACAACGACCAGCACGGAAGTTAAAAGACGCTGGAACGAAAAGACTTACAAGCGTTATCAAGTCCAGTTGCGAAAGGATACCGACGCCGATTTGATAGACTGGATCGACCGCAACAAGGAGCAGCACGGCACAACCGAACTTTTCCGAATGGGCATTGAAAAACTAAAAAGCGAGGGGCTTTGAAGCCCTTTGCTTAATGACATACACAGTTAGTATGTATAACGAATTTAGGAGGATAACAAAATGATGAAGTATTTCGAGAATGTAAAGACCTTGGACGAGCTGAAAAAGCAGTATCGCCGCTTGGCTATGAAATATCACCCGGACATGGGCGGCAGCACTGAGGCCATGCAGCAGATCAACGCCGAGCATGACGCACTCTTTGAAATGCTGAAGAAGCAGCACAACGCCAGCGCGGACGAGTACCACCAGACCACCGAAACCGCCGCCGAGTTCCGCGACATCATCGACTTTCTGATGAAGTTTGATGATCTGGAAGTTGAGCTGGTCGGCTCTTGGGTGTGGTGCGGGGGCAATACGAAGCCCCACAAGGACGATCTGAAAGCCGCCGGTTTCCACTGGTCCCAGAACAAGGCAAGATGGTATTGGCATCACCCTGAAGATGGCCGCAAGTGGAGACGCGGCAAGGCAACAATGGACGAGATCCGCCGGAAGTATGGAAGCCAGATTTTCAGCGGCGGGCGTGAAGATAGCGCATTTGAGAAAATCGGGGCGGCCTGCTGAGCCGCCCCACCACCAGAAAGGAGTATGAACCATGATCCAGATCAAAAATATTTTCGATAGTCTGCGCGATGACGTTTTAAGCGGCAAAATGACGCTGAAGGAAGCCGCCGAGGAGCTTTGCAGAAGCGGATGCACGAACTTCATCGACGAGGAAGCCACCCGCCGCCTGTTACATTTGGCCGACTGACACAATTGCCCGCCCCGGAGGTAACGAGGGCAGAAGGGACCCATATATGAGCTATCTTGACCTATTCCAGCGCTACGGCCGCCCCAGCCGGGAGGCGGAAATCCGGCTGACCGCCTATCTGCTTCGGCCCGACGTCCTGACCGCCGACCGCATCAAGGCCAACGATGACAGCGCCGCCCGGGTCATTGCCCAGTGCCACGCGCTGATCGACCAGCTGGCCGAGTACCGCGCAGCCCTCGCGGAGCGCTACGCCGCCCTTGCCACTGCCGCCTACCGTGACCGGCTGGAGCTGACCCGTGACCCCGGTTACAGGGGCAAGCTGGTGTTATACTTTGTGCGGATCGTCCGCACTTATGAGGACGGCACCACGGAGCGCGTTTTGGACGAAAAATATTTCGGCACGGAGCGCCGGAAAGCCTTTGCCCGGTTCGCCGAGCTGAAGCACCAGCGCCCCGGCATTGAGACCATGCAGGACACCGACAAGCGCAGTTGGGAGCGTTGACAAGCGAAAAAGAACAGCGGCCCGGAGCCATCCGAGCCGCTGATTTTTTATGCCATTTTCTCTGCGCTTCACAGAACATTCACAGTATAGCCATAAATCCCTTGTCATTTCCAAAAAAAGTCTTACAAAAGTATTAAATTTTCACAATTTTCTCTAAATTCCACTCGTTGACACTGTGCGCCATCAAAGTCTTTATTTTCAACGCCTGCGGCTTCTTTAGTCTCTGCCTGATAGTGTCACATGATGTTGCATAAATCATGCTCCAAACTTCACAGTAAGTTCACAGTTTGCTTCCATTTTCTTCCATAAAAATACACACGAAAGTGTTTTTACTTTACAGCTTCGAAATACGCCGTCAGCTTCTCTGCTGCCGTCTGCTTTCGGTCCTGCCGCAGATGGGTGTAAACCGCTTCCACCACTTCCGGCGTATCGCCCAGCAGGCCAGCCGCCTGTCTTGGATCAAGCCCCGCCTCATAGCAGATCGTTGCAAAGCTGTGCCTGAAGCAGTGCGGCGTGATAGGGAACGTCTCCAACGTCTCGCCGTTTTCGCCCTGCTGGATCTCATTCAGGCCAACGCCCCGGCAGTAGTGCCGCCACTCCCGCGTGATCTCGTGGGGCCGCATATAGCCCCCATCGTCACCGGGGAACAGCAGCCCGATCCGGTTTTTCGACAATGCGTCCGCCAGAGGGGGCAGCAAAGGAATATCCCGCAGGCCGTTATCCGATTTCAGGTGGTTTTCCAACACCGGCTTGCCGGTGGCGTAGCTGACTTTTTTGTTGACGTGGATCACACCGGCGCGGCGGTCAATGTCCTTGTAGGTCAGCGCCAGCGCCTCACCCCGGCGGCATCCGGTGTAAAGCAGCAGATAGCCAAACAGCCACCAGCGGGCCGCCTTTGCCACTCCCGCCGCTTTCACGGCCTCCTCCTGTTCCTCCGTCAGCGCCTCCCGCTTTTTGCAGGGCAGGCCCCGGCTTTTCTTGACCTCCGCCGCCGGACTGATCCTGATGTCTCCCTTGATGACGGCATGGGAGAAGATCATCCGGCAGACGGCCAGCTCAATGCCGACGCTGTTGGCGCTTCGCCCTTGGGCCTCAAAGCGCTTGATGTAGTTCTTCACGTCCACCGGCTCGATCTCCGACGCCCGCCCCGGAAACGCCTCTTTCAGCCGCTTCACGGCGTAGCTGTATACCCGCCGGGATGATTCGGAGATCTCGCTCTCATGCTCCCGCTCCCACTCGTCCGCGATCACCGGGAAATTCCGGCCCTTCTCCACCTCCATCTGGTATTCCAGGATTTTACGGTCAATTTCTCTATCTGTCTTGCCGCGAAAGGCTACCCGCTTGCCGTTGATGGTGCGGATCGCCTCGTGCAGCCCGTCCTTGCGGACGCCATATTTACTTTTCTTCGCCATTTTTTCCTTTCCTCCTGTTGCATCGCCAGGGGGATCGTGCTATACTGTGGTTGATCCTCCTTTGGCTTTGTCGTGATTGCGATTGGTGGTATCATCTGCCGTCTGAGTGCTGGAACACTCAGACGGCTTTTTATTTTCTTACGACAAAATGTCCTCAAATCCATTCCGCCGCTGTGCTATTCTATCCTCAGGCCCCTCCCCTTTCCCCGGTCCCGCTTCGGCGGGCCGGGGTTTCAAATAGAAAGGAGCATCCCATGACAGACCTTGAAATCCTGTTGGCATTGCGTTCCCTGTCCCCGGAAAAGCAGGCGCTTGTTATTCAAGCCCTGCAAGAGCTTCTATTATCGCAACGATCCGTTCCCGGTTCTCCGGAGAAAGATTGTGGATCATCATAAGGAGCTTTTTATCCTCTTCGCCCAGCTCGCCCTCATTCGTGGGGGCGGGCTGTTTTTCGTCTATCAGATATGAAGGCTGCACGTCAAACAGCTTTGCCATTGCTTTTATCTTAGATGTTGGTATATCGTCGACCCGGCCGCACTCCCATTTGCTTACAGCATTGGTTTTTACCCCCAGCTTTTCGCCTAATTCCGTTTGTGTCAGGCCGAGGGCTTTCCGGTGCAGCCGGATCTTGTCCCCTATTGTCATCGTTTTGTATCCTTTCCGTTTGTTATCTTAATAATACCATGTTTTTTTAAAAAGTCAATAAAAATATCTTGACAAGGTGAAATAAATGAGTATAATAAAATTATCTTGAAAAGATGAATTGAGGTGACACAAATGAACGCAAATATGTTGAAGGGCCGCCTTCGCGAAAAGGCCATGACACAAGCCGACCTTGCCCCTCAAGTTGGCCTGAGCCTGTCCAGATTCAACGCTAAGTTAAACGAAACTGGCGGTGCGGAGTTTTCTCTTGGTGAAGTCCGTGCGATCAAGCGCGTTTTGGATCTGGATCAGGACCAGACGGAGCAAATTTTTTTCTCTTGAAATTATCTTGAAAAGGTGAATTATGGAAGCATGTACACCCCATATTCCCGTTGAATCCGTTTCAGTTTCCGATAGCGAACTGCAAAATCAGGTAATTTCTCCATGGGGCGGCACAGCTTACACGGTTGCTTACCCTCTGCCATAGCTTGACAGATGTTCATGGGGCTGGCGGTCTTTGCCAACCGGCACGTCCGCAGGTGGTAACTGGCTCCATTCTTCGTCACATAGACAAAGAACGGGTCATCCGGTGGATCACGGTTCAAGGTGTTCGGGCGGTCGAACGTATCAAAATAGACATCCTCCGGCACTTCCGCCATTTCTCGGATGCTCCGCCCCCCGCACATTTCCCGGTAAGCGTCCGCTTGGATCATATGCTTTCTTTCCTCTTTGGAAATCGTTCGCATGGGCGGCTGTACCGGCTTCGGCTTTGCGTGTTTTGGTTCCGGCAGGGCTGGCGGTGTTTGCTGATTCCGCCTCTCCCGATACCACGAAATCCCCTCTGCAATCGCCGAAAGCATCGGCCAAACAAAGAAGATGAATACCGCCGCCCAAAACGCGATCAAGCCGCCAATCTGGCTTTTCTTTGGCTCCGGTTTCGGTTTTGGCTTTGTTTCATTTTTTCGTTCGACCGGCGTTCCGTCCAGATAATAGAGGCCCTTCTCTTGGCCACTGCTTCCCGAGTTCCACCCTGTCCGGTCGTCGTAGTTATACGGACACACCCCGTCAATGTGCTGGTGCGCCGGGTATCCGTGGTGATAGTGGTATTCCCCAGTGCTGTGGTTATAGTGGCCTCCGTTGGCATCCGTCCGACCGGGGTGAGCTGATGCACTTCCTATGCACAGCGTCACCACCAGCACCAGCGCCATCCATTTCCACTTTTTCATTTCAATCCCCCCCTAACCCCCAAACATACACCAATTCACACCAACTTGCAATCAGCAATCACGAAAAGGAGAAACAACATGAAAGAACTGAAAGTAAAACTCACCTTCACCGAACCGCTCCTTGGCACGTCCCCGGCCAATTCGGAGATCTACCGGGAGTTCATTGGCTCCAAGTCCCCCGATGCCGCCACCGTGGAGGAGGAGGTCTCCGCGCTGGGCGCTGACGCCGTAGCCGAAAAGGCCATGACGGTGTTCCCCCGGACGGAGGACGGCACCCCGTTCCTGTATGACTATCAGATCAAGGGCTTTTTCAAGGACACCTGCGGCGGTCTCCGCAAGGTCAAAGGCACCGCCAGCGAGAAGATCAAGGCTTACAAGAAGGAGATCGACAAGCTGATCTTCCCAGAGCCCCGCGTGATCCCGCTGGAGTTTGACGGCACTATTGGCGAGTGTCAGCGCCCCCTGAGAGCACAGACGGCGCAGGGCGAGCGCGTCAGCCTTGCCATGAGTGAGGAGATCCCCGCAGGCGCTACCTGCGAGTTCCGGGTGGTCTGTCTCTGCGACGATCACGAGAAGGCCGTCCGGGAATGGCTGGACTATGGCCGCTTCTCCGGCATTGGCCAGTGGCGCAACAGTGGAAAAGGCCGGTTCACTTGGGAGGAGATCCGGTAACGCAGCGGAATGGCAACGCGAAGCAATGTGACGCGACGGAAATGCGGGGCTGGGCAAGGTCAGGAGGCGCAAAGCAACGGAAAAGATGTGCGACGATGCGCAACGGAAAAGCGGAGTAAAGCCGCGAAGCGCAAAGCAACGGCAACGCGCTGCACGGCAATGACGCGCAGTTCAACGAGAAGCAGCGGTAGAGCTTAGCAGAGAGTAGCAGAGAGTATCAATGCAACGGAATGGCGGTGCTCAGCTCTGCGCAGCGACGGCATGGCATAGACAAGCTCGGCAGTGCAGCGGCTTAGGTTAGCTACGCATCGCAAGCCGCACCACCAATCGCAATCACGACAATACCCAAAAAGGAGGACCCTTATGGAACATCCCGCATATCGAGACAATCTGGAACAAATCCTCGCCTTTACCGGCGGTCGGCAGCTTCTGAACCTATCTGACATTCGGAAATTCACCGGCATGAAAGATCTGCGCACCATTCAGCGCCATTTCCCTTTGCAGAAGGGCGGCTACATCTCCGCCGCCACGCTGGCCCGTCAGCTTTGCGAAGGTGCCAGAAAATGAGCAAGCTCAACCTCTGCGGCTTCAAACCGGACCCCAAGCCGCCCGCACCGCCGGAGCTGGGGGCGCGGTATGACCTCCGCCTTTGTCTGGGCGATGCAGAGCGCCCCACCCGCCCGGGAACTGTTACCTACATAAACATCCCGCACCGCTGGTTTCTGGCCACCTTTGAGAACGGCCTGCGCCAGTGCTACCACTTTGAGGAGGTTTGACTATGGATACCACAACATTCGTTTTCGTTCTGATCGGCGCGGCCACCGCCGCCGCGTGGCCTTTCAAAATTGTAGACATGATTGAGAGGAGGCCCCGCCATGAAAAGAGATAGCCGCACCCGTGAGGAGCGCCGCCGGGACCGGGCCGACTTCTCCGCCTATGTCTCCTTCGGCTGCTTCCTCGGCTTCCTGCTCATGGTGCTGGCCCACATGCTGGGCGTGATCTGATGCGCAGGCGCCGTGGCCGGATGGCAGAATTACCGCCCTGCCCCCGGTGCCACATGTACGGCGGTAAACGGATGGTAGCCCCCGGCAAAGAGGATCTGTTTTTCGTCCTCTGCGACTCCTGCGGCTACCGTACGAAAAAATATACGGACATTGCCCATGCGGTCCGTGTCTGGAGGGAAACTCAGCTATGACCAGAAAAACCTATCCCATCTGTGCCCACTGCGACCATCCGATGAACCCCGCCGCAGAGGATGACTGCGACCGGATGTTCCAGCTTCCGAACGGCGAGCTGTACTGCCCGCTTTGCTTTAAAGATTACCTGCTGAACGAACTCGATACCAATATGGACCTGTTTGCCGATGCGCTTGGCATCCCGGTCCTGTATACGGAGGGACCCCATGCTGATATTTGACGAAGCCTCCCACACCTATACCCTTGACGGCATTCAACTGCCCAGTGTGACCGAAGTCACCCGCTTCTGCGCCTATGACTACAAGTCAGACCGGCCATGGCTGGCGGAGGCTGCCGCCCGCCGGGGAACCGCTGTACACGAAGCCTGCGCCCTCATTGACTACGGCGAGGACCCGGAGGAAACACCGGAAATCGCCGGATACCTGAAAGCCTACCGCCGGTTTCTGGCGGACTATAAGCCGGAATGGAAACTGATTGAATGTCCCATAGCGGACTGGAATATGAAAATGGCCGGAACGATGGACCGCTTTGGCATCATCCATAATGCCCCCGCGATTTTAGACATAAAGACCGGCCAGCTCCATGACGCCGCCCTCTCCGCCCAACTCACCGCCTACAAGATGATTTTCTCGTGGGACCCGCGCTGCGGTTACGGGAAAATTCAATCGCTCTATGCCTTGAAGCTCTCAAAGGACGGCACTTATGAACTTCGGAATGTAGAACCAAATTCAAATTTGGTGAACGCCTGCCGCACCCTACACAAAGCCACAGAAAGGAAGAAACGCACATGAACGAACTGACCCTGTACAACTATAACGCCGCCGCACTGATGGTGGCCCCCGTCCCCCGCACCGGCAATTACACCATCTGCGCCCCTGACGGCGCACCCGCCACCCTGAAGCGCGGCATCGACTTCGGCATGATCCGCAAGAAGAACGGCGACGCCATGACGAAAAACCCAACCCTGTTCAAATCTGGCGCAGAAAAAGTGGCCGTGGCTTACGGCCTCTGTCAGCGCTACACGCTGGAAAGCAAGCTGGAGGATATCGAGCACGGCTTTTTCTATTTCCTCGTCCGCTGTGATCTCATCAAGATCAATGACGGCAAGGAGTACATCATTACCTCCGCCTACGGCTCCGGAAATACCCGGGAGGGGCGCACCGGCTCTCAGTCCCCCTATGACGGTGCCAACAGCGCCGTGAAGATGGCCCAGAAACGCGCCCTTGTCTCCGCTGCCCTGTCCCTCGGCTGCGTATCCGATATGTTCACGCAGGACATCGAGAGCGACACCGAGGACGGCGAAGTTTATTTCAAGAGCAAGGACCCGGAGGCCCCCATCACTCGGGATCAAGTAAGATTTTTCTACAGCAGAGGTTCCCGTCTCGGTCTTACCACCGCAGAGATGAAAAAGACGCTGAAAAGTCTCGGCTATGACAGTGCAAGCAAGGTAAAATCCAAGGACTTTGACGCCCTGTTGGCCGCGCTGGAACCGAAGGAGGATGCCTGATGTTCATTAACGGATTGCCGGACTGCAACCGGGAGGGCGTCCCGCAGAAAACCGGCCTGATCTGTGGCCGCTGCGCCAAGGACGCCCAGATCTTCACCTCCAAAAGCGGCACCGTCATCGGCTCCGTCTCCGTCCCGGCTTATAACAAGCCGGATGGGACTACCGTCTGGATGACCGTTAAGGGCTTCGGCTCCATGGGCCGGGTGGTCTCCAGTGCCTCAAAAGGCGATCCCATCATTGCTGTGGGCCGCGTAGAACCCCATGACTACGAGGGCAAGACTTATATCGTCTTCATCGCGGAGTGGGCTTCTGTGGGCGCTCAGCGCATCGACGCCCGTACCGCCGCCGCCCCGCCCATGAACAGCAGCGGCGGCTTTGAAGAAATTCAGGATGACGGGGAGCTTCCCTTTTAACAACGTTGCCGTGTGTGTCTAAAGAGTGATGACGGGTGGATGCAAGCAAGCCGCAGCACGATCACCGGCGCACACAGCAGCCGCAGAGAAAAGAAGAACGTCCCCCCACACCCCCCTAAGAAGAAAAGATTATATATATATTATATTTATCTCTCTATTGGCAGGGGGAAAAGAATTAGAGGCTAATACAGGAATTAGAGACTAATTAGAGGCTTCTACGGAAGTCTTACAGGAGAAGAACATGGAGAAGCAGGACATTAAGCGGTTGTTTAACCTGATTGAGACCCTTTACCCCAGCTCCAAACAGCAGCCCCGCACCCCCGCAGATTTAGAGGCGTGGACGCTGGTGTTGGAGCCGTGGGCTTATGAGGACGCGAAACAGGCGGTCATCCTCCGGGCACGGGAAAACCGGTTCCCGCCGGACGCATCCGAGCTGGTCCCTTACCTGCCCAAGCCGGAAACGCCAAAGGCGAAGGAGGCCCCCATGCCGGAGCCGTCCGACGCCTATCTGGAAAAGTTTTACGTCAGGGCAGGCGAACAGCGCAAGCGCTGGCACGATGCCGGTATCCCCACCCCCTCCGAAGCAAAAAAACAGGGCATGACCTATGCGGACTGGGAAAAGATGGCGAAAGGAGCTGGCGTGTAATGGCTGCGGATATTAAGCTGTCGGACTGCCTCATTGCCCCCCACAGTCAGCTCTGCTGGGACTGCGCAAAAGCCTGCGGCGGGTGTTCCTGGTCCGGCATTGATCCAGTGACCCACAAGCCCCGTTTTGAGCCGGTTCCGGGCTGGAAGGCAAAGCCCACCCGGACGGAGCGATCCACCGGGATGGGGCGGAAGAAGCGGGTGCTGACATCTTATGCCATCCGGTCCTGCCCGGAGTTCGTGAAGGAGGAACGCCGTGGTTAGAATGGTCATTGACATCCATGAGGACGGTGACCTGCTGGCCTGCAAGGAAACCGTGGCCATGCTGCTGGAGCCTCTGGGCCGCATCCGCGTGGTCAGCGTCATTACCGATGGCAAGGAGGAGAAGCGGTGATTGCATTTGAAATCCCCTATCCGGCAACAAAACGCGGTAAAGCGGCGTGGAACAAGCGGTTTGGCCTGAACGCGTATTACGCCGGTAAGCATTGGTCACAGCGGAAGAAGGACGTAGAAGAACTACATACCTTGGCCCACTGGGCAATGCGAAAAGCAGGAATTACAAAACGTCTGGTAAATCACCCCGTCAAGGTGACGTTTTTCTGGAATGACAATCTGGACATCGACAATCACGGCGCGCTGGGAAAGGCCTTTGTGGACGCGATGAAGGGCTATATATTGCCGGACGATAACCGGGAGTGGTTTCGTGCCGTTGAACACAAATTTTGGAGCGGAGATACGATCC
>ERZ838118.906-NODE-906-length-39369-cov-4.457649_pt1 | contig 39369 bp, 53 predicted proteins | sample MGYA00519863_ERZ838118 | MGnify/ENA primary metagenome ERZ838118 (study PRJEB31850, sample SAMEA3708827) | human gut metagenome | biome: human gut; feature: human-associated habitat; material: faeces | place: China | collected 2014 ...
CTTCATCAGCTACACCTTTTATTATGTCTTTCTGCATTCTGTTTGTTAAAATATAAAATCACATACAATTCTATTATTACAAGTTGCTTTAAATTGTGTTGTTGTCGTTGCGTTTATGCTGTCTTTATATGCTTTTAATTGTATCATTCTATCTGTAATAGCTTTTATTATTTCTAAATCAGTAGTAGCATACATTTTTTCCATTCCTTTAGATGTATGTAAAATATATTCTTTTCTCATATTGTATAACCTTCTTTCTTTGTGGTAGGGTGTAGGATTGTTATTGTCTACACCCTTATTTTTTAGGCTTCTTTTATTCTTCTGATTGTTTCCGTTTGCACTTCTGTACTTCCATAAAAATTCCGTATATCATCCATTGATAATTTTTTCTTGCTTCTCTTTCTAAATGCTTCTGTATGAAAATACCACTTCTTTTTTTCTCTTGCCCACTTGAACTCTAAAGCCTTCAAAGTGTCTTTGTGTTCGTATGTGTTGCCATCTACCCATATCCAACAGCCGACTATTTCAATATTGATATTCTGTAATGTGATAATACTTTGTAAAACTTCTCTTAATTTTTCATCTTCTGAAAAATCATACTTCATATTGTCATAGCTCTTTTTGTCGGTGTCACTTGTCTGCTCTGTTTTGTGTTCGTGTCTATCCTTTAACACTTTGAAAAGGTTGTCATATTCTGCATTGACTTCTTGCGTTGCCTTTGTGCTTCCGTTTGGGTTGTCTGGGTGATACTTTTTTAATAGTTCTTTGTACTGTTTTCTTAATTCTTCCAGTGTGTTTACATTATTAAAATATTTCATATTAAAACCTTCTTTCTGATGTCATAGGCGGTATATTTCAACCGCCTATATTATTTAATTGTTTCTTTCTAGTGCTTTAACATTGATTAAAGCGTCTAATATATAGAATATTTCTTTTGTTGTTGCGGTGGCTATTCTGTTGTTATCTTCTGTATAAAGATTGATAGCACCGATTACATCATCATTAAGTTTTAACTTAATATCTGAAATACTGTTGTAACTGTTTACCTTTGTTTCTAACTGTTTTCTTGTAATTCTCATATGAAAACCTCCTTTAAAAATATATTGTTGATTGATTTGATACTATTATAATACACTAACAAGTGTACAATATCAATATACAAATTCACTAAAGAGTGTACAATGATTTTGTACAATATGTACACTAAGTAGTGAATTTGCACAATAAAAATGACACTAACAAGTGTACATTCTATGCATTCTGTCAATAGACTCTGCACACTAACAAGTGTACAATACAGTTACAAGGTCAAACAAAACAGACCTACACAAAATCAATCAAACATATATAAGGAGGTAGCAACATGACAAAGAAAGAGTTACAAAACAAAATTGAGGAAGTAAGAAAGTATAAGAGTATGGCAGAAGAAGCAAGCAATATTCAGAAAGCCTTGGAGCAGGAAATAATCTCATATATGAATGAAAACAATTTAACAGAAGAATTTACAGATTCAGCAAAAATCAGCTATAAGGAGCAGACAAGAAAATCACTTGACAAAAAGATGCTTGAATCTAAATTAGGAGATTTAACCAAATATGAAAAGGTTACATCTTATAAGGTTTTACGCATTAGATAATTAACATTTAATGATTAGGGCATAAATAGGGGGAGCAATCCCCCGAAGCCTTAATGATACAGCGAAGGGGACAAAACTATGAAAAACATAATATTTACAATCCAAACAAGTTACAGTGAAGAAAATTATTTTCTTACTGCAAATGAAAACGAAAATATAGAAATTCAAATATTCAATGCAATGGCAAATATATGTTTTTGTGATGATTATAAAATAATCGGTTATAAAGAAGTTAATCAGGAATATGCAACAGAACGCAATGAAGCTATTGCGGAATATGAAAAACTTTTTAGTGAATTGGTCGAGGATAACTTTTGTTCAGGGCAATATGTAACTTTAGAATCCATTCAAGAAGATATTAAGTGGAGATTAAATGAATGTTTGAGCTGTTCAAACGATGAAGATTATACAAATTTATAGGAGGTAGTGCCATGACACAATTAAAACTCAATAAATTAACTTATATTTGCCAACTTCCTGAAGCTATTCAGATAAAGGTTATAAATAAAGCCACTAAATCACTTAAAATGTTAGGGCTTACAAATGAAGAAATAAAAGAAGAGATTGAACTAATAAAAAATTCAAGGTTAGCAGATATTGAAGAATTAACAAATGTAAGTGAACTTTTATAGTTTAATCAGGCAAGCGGTCAAGCCGTGGTATTCAATTACAACTTGCCTATCGGCAGTAATGCCACACTATAACAAAAAAGAAGGTGAGACAATGACAAGTGCAGATTTAACAGTATTAGAGCCATATTGTAAAGATGATATGCGACTATTAAAAAAGTTATCAAAGTCAATCTTTTTGAGGCTTAACGAGCCATTGACAGAAGCAGACTATGACGATTTTTATAGCATTGCAAATATGACATTGTGGCAGTGTTACAACTCTTATAGCACTGATAAAGGGGCAAGTTTTAATACTTTTCTTTGTGATTGCTTAAAGAAAAGATTTAAGACAGAGATAAGAGACAGACACAGAGAAAAAAGAGTTATCAATCAATTTACAACTTCATTAGATGCAACTAATGACAGCGAAGAAGAATGTAGCGTACTGGATTTTATAGCATCCGATTTTGACACATTCGAGGAAGTGACCAAAAACAACAACGAACAATTTCAAGACAAGGTACAGCAGTACATTTCAAAACTTTCTAATCAGCAGGTAAATATATTAAATCTTTTGATTGATGGGTACACACCTAAAGACATACGGCAGATTTTAGAAATTTCATCAACTGAATATGCTGAAAATATGAAGATTATGAGAAGTTTTGAAAATGTAAAGATTTTATTTTAGGAGGTAATCACTATGAAGAATATTAGAAAGCAGACATACACATTAGAGCAGTATTTAAAGGATATGAAGGCAGAGAAAATCAGAACGGATCAGGAATGTCAGAGATTATCAGGACAATGAAATCCAAACATGGTAAATGAACTGATAGCATCGGTTCTGACAGATGATTATATTCCACCTATTATTTTAGGTGAGGAAACAACAGCAAACGGAATTACAAGACAATGGATAATTGACGGATTGCAGAGAAGTAGCACATTATCATTATTCAGATATGGAAACGCAAAAATCACAAAGAATCTTGATGAATATATGGTTACTTATCAGACAAAGGCAACCAATGAAGATGGAAATATAAAGCGAGACGAGCAGGGCGAAATTGTATGGGAAAATGTAGATTTTGACATTCGTAACAAGACATACGAGCAGTTACCAGAAGAATTGAAAGAGGTATTCAATGGCTATCAGTTAGAGGTTGTAATTCATCAGAATTGCGACACAACGCAAATTTCAAAACTGGTACGCAAACTGAATAATTGCAAGCCTATGAACCAGGCACAGAGAGCTTTTACATATATAGATGCGTTTGCAAGGGAGATAAGAGAAATTACGGAAAACAGATTTTTCAAGGATATGTACTCTTGCAACAACAAAGACAGAATAAACGGAACTTTTGAAAGAGCCATCGGAGATATGGTTATCTTATCTGAATACCCTAATCAGTACAGAAAAGATACAAAGATAGGCTTCAAGTGGTTAAACGAAAATGCAACTATTCTTGACTTTGAAAATCTTGATAATTTACTCACAAGGTTAGTAGAATCAACGGAAATCACAAGCGAGATAAGGGAACTGTTCAATAGAAAGAGTGCATATATCTTTGTGGCAGCATTTAAGGCATTTACAAAGTTAGGAAGGAAAGATAAAGAGTTTGGTGAGTTCCTGCATTGGTTAATTGCAGAAGGTAAAAATACAGAAATCAACGGAAAGACATGGGTTGAATTAGATATAGACCGTTCTACAAGGGATAGTGGAACAGTACACGGAAAACTTGATTATCTTACAGCACTTATCAATCAGTATTTTACAGAGATTAAGAAAGTAGCATAAGGCAAAAGGGGAGGCTAAACCTCCCCGATATAAGAGAAATTGAGGTAAAGCATATGAATACTATATCAGATATTTTGATGGATATAGACAGAGGTTGCCTTGCTAATAATATGATTGAGAATTGCTTCACATACAGAATTATATATTTTGTCAATGAGGGAAACAACGGAAAGAAATATTATCTTGACAGCTCATACAGAGATTTACGGAAATCATTGGAAAGTATTATTAGAGGGAATTTAACCTTGACAAATAATGTTGTTATAGCAGAGACAACAGTATTAAAAAGAGGGGAATGTACTTGCTTACAGAGTAGGTCATACTCATTCAATTTAGAAGAGTATTTCAAGCGGATCAAGGGAGAATGTAACAGTAACAGAAATAATCAGTATTGCAGATATGCAGGATAAACGGAAGGCAGGATATACATATATGTTTAATTTTAGAATAATCAATACGGCAGACGGAAATCAGATTATAGATAGAAACCTTAAAACTCCATATGATGCACTTACACCAACGCAAATGTTGGAATATACGGAACTTGATAATCAAATGTTTTTTATGGATAGAATGGAATGCAAACATAGACAAAAGGCAGAACATATGCAAAAGATAACAAAGAATCCAGTTTACAAGATAGCTTGTATTTTTGGTCTGATATAGAAAAGAGAGGTAAAGAGAAATGATTAAATCAAAATTCTTTAATATGGGAAAATTGGTAGCTACAAAGTCAGTTAATTACTATATGGCAGCAGAATATAGATTTGCTGTTGAAGTGACAGTCGCATTACAAAGATATGCAGTTAAAGATTGGGGTTGTTTGGATGAATCAGATAAACAAGTAAACAATGAGGCACTGAAACATTCTGACAATTTATATCTCTTAGGTGCTTATCAGACTTCAAAAGGCAAAATTTATATTATCACAAATAATATTTCACAAATTCCAGGAGATACAGCTACTACAATATGTTTTTCTGACGAGAGATAAAAAATCATATAGTTAGGATAAGAAAAAAATTCGCATCCTTAGTAGAAAGAAGGGAATTATAATGGCTATTGTACTGACAAATGGAATATACTATATATACTTAAATAATAAAGGCAAACACAGGAAGACAACAGATATTAAACAGGCTTTACAATACTGTAAGGGAAGCCATAAAATATATGAATATTGCACCTATAAAAACAGAGGAGTTTTATGTATATGATACATTTTCAAATCGCACATTATGGAAAAGGCTGACTCAGGAAGAAAGAATTGAACTACAAGAGCAAAGGAATGGAATAGTAGAGGTTGAACGAAGAAGTGACGGTAAAATCAAGCGAAAGAAATATTCTAAATCAACACGGAAACTAATATATGAAAAATACAATGGTCGTTGTCAATTATGTGGTAGGAAAATATTATTGTCTGAAATGTCTTTAAATCATCATGTAGCTTTATCAATGGGCGGCATAGATGATGTTTCAAATTTAGTTGCCACCTGCTATCCTTGTAATCGTTTCAAATCTAATATTGCATCTGAGTTATTTGAGAATAGAATCAATGATATTTTTATGTATCAGATGGAGAAGAAAATAAAACAGCCATGGAAATGGAAAGCCATACATAAATTGATCTTATCCTGTATCGGGTGAATTTTGCTGACCTTGAAAAAATATGGAAAATCAAGTATAATTGGAGGTGAACATAAAATGAAAGGTTTGATTGATATGTCAGCAACTACAGTAATTAAGGATATATTAGAAGCAAAGGGAAAATCTCAGATAGAGCTTGCAGAGGAAATAAATGTTACTAGGCAGAATTTAAGCAATAAAATGAGCAGAGACAAATTTTCTTCCCTTGAATTGGTGGAAATTGCGGATGCTCTGGAAATGAATCTGATTTTGAAAGATAAGGTAGACGGAACAGAATATGTAATTGATTATCCAGAAGATGAAAAAGGAAAATCAAAGCGAAATATGACAGAGGAAGAGAAAAAGGCTGCACAGAAGAAGTCGGAAGCAACAAAGGCAAGGAACGCAAAGAAGCAAGCAGAATCACAGAACAATTAAAAAGGGTACTTGATTTCTCAAGCACCCCATTGTATAATCTACTTAGAAAGCGAATCGGATGTGTTATCCGATTGCCCTCAGTTGCAACTATGAAATAGCATTCACTTTGGACGGTGGGATGCTATTTCTTTTTGTTGTTATGGTTATCTATGTAAGATAGAGCCGCAAAAACAACTAATAAAAGTGTAAGAACTTCCATTGTGTTCATTGGCATCATCCCTCTTTCGTAATACTAGAGGGCATAACTCGGAAATCACATCCTACTTTCATTTCAATTACACAATAACAGTATAACATAAAGGAAACGGATGTTCAAATAAAAAGAGGTAAATCTACTATATTATATATAGAAGAAAGACCTCTTATTTTTATGGCTGCTGCCTCTGGTGGATATTATCAACAGCCTTTTCTAATTCTATTGTCTGCCAGCGTTTGCAGATGATCTGACTTTGTAATTCTGATAATCTTTTGTTTGTGTAGTGTTCCATCCAATTCATAAGGAAAGATGGTATATGCTTTTCTGGTATCTTTTGAATGATAGCGAATATCAAATCTTCTAAGCGGTCATAAATCTTATGTAAAAAATCTTTGAAGCGGTTCGGCTTCTGAATCTCAATGTAAATGTAAATCTACTCCTTCCAACTATATTATATAGGAAGAAAAACACTGCTACAAGCGAAAATGGAAACTGTCTATAAAGGTGTCATTTTACGGAGAATACTTATTATGTAAGGAAATGTATTTGTAAAGGTGTCAATTCTATTTACAGATATATCCGAAAAGTGACAAGTGTTTTACGAACAGAAAGGACAGTAATATGAAAAATGAAGTATGGGGATATGCAAGAGTTTCTACAAAAGAACAGAATCTTGCACGACAAATTGAACAGTTAAAAGAGTTTGGAATATCTGAGAGAAATATTAAGTGTGACAAAATAAGCGGAAAGACATTTAATCGAATGGAATACAACGCATTAGTTGGAACAGAAACAACGGCACCAACTTTAAGAGAGGGAGATTTGCTTGTTATTGTCAGTCTTGATAGATTAGGTAGAAACTATACGGAAATCAAGGAACAATGGAATTATATTATCAATGTTATAGGAGCAGATATTGTTGTGTTGGATATGCCATTACTCGATACAAGGCAATCTGGTGATAATCTTGATAAAAGATTTATTGCTGACCTGGTATTACAGATTTTGTCTTATGTGGCACAAAAGGAACTTGAAAACATAAGACGTAGACAAAAACAGGGAATGGATGTTATGCCAGTAATCAATGGAAAGAAAACTTCTTTAAAGACAGGTAGACCAACAGGCAGACCAAACGCACAGTTTCCCGATAATTGGAAAGATTACTATGAAAAATGGAGACTAGGAGAAATGACAGCAACAAAGTGTATGGAAATACTGAATTTGAAAAGGTCAACATTTTATAAGCTGGTTAAGATATATGAAAAAGAAATTCATAATAATAGAGAGGATGAATATATACAAAAGACAATCGGAGGTAGAAATCATGGATAAGTCACATGAAGTAAATGCTTTTTGTAATGGAATAGTTGTAGGAATCAATCTCTATCAGCAAAAAGTTGTAACAGCACAGAAAAATAATGAAGCTGTTAAAATTGATGGAGAATTATATTATATCCAGAGTGCAAAAGAAAGATTGCAAGATATGGTAGATAAAATTTGTAAGTAAAGAGATTGACAATGACAAGAGATAGAATTGAACCATGTGAATCATATATCTGTAAAGGTCAATGTAAAAAAGGAAGAGAAGCAGATCACAACGGATATTGTCAGAAGTGCGGAAAGTATAAACCACGCATTAGAAAGAAGCATATAAATAAGAAGAAACAGAAACTTGAAAAAATCAGAAAGAATGAGAGGTATTAAGATTATGGAACAACTAAAATATAGATTTGAAGATTTACATTTACAGAGTGATAAAAACTACACAGATATAAATGATACGATAGTGGGATTTTTATTTGACAGAGATATTATTGTACCTTTTGATATTCAGAGAAAATTAGAGGATATAATCAACAATATGTTGGCTGAACATTTTGCGGAAACACAGCAGGTATTATATCCCTCTGATTTTGAAGTATCAATCAGCATGGAAATGGACACACGAACAAATAAAGTGATTATTAGTACATATATTGTCAATGCTGACGATTTAAACTTACATACAGAAATCGACACAGATACATTACATGATTATGGAAGGACAAAGAAATATTTCTTTACTGAATTAGGTTGCATTGTATTAAACAGAATCGGACAGTTACAAAAGGCAGCCAATGTTAAAGGCTGGTTAGCATCATAGCATTATAATAAGGAAGAAAGAGGTTATATTATGATAGATACAAATATTGAATCATTAGCAATCAAAGCGGAAATTAAGCAGAAACTTAGAGAAGAAATGGGGAATAGTATATCAGAAGATGATATGAAATTCCTACTAAAGACATTTGATGATGTATCAAGCCGATATGAATTTTCAAGAAAAACCAGATAGAAAAATTCGGCAAGATATGTTATACTCATTAGGTATTAAGGGCGTGATGAACCCTTGATATACATTTTTTAATCATAGGATTACCTATAGATTGAAATTGTTTTGTTGTTGAAAAGTCATGGCTGTAACAGGTCATGGCTTTTCTGTTTATGTGGAAAGAATTGTATTTGCGGAAATTCTCTAATCTGTTATAATAGGTATTACATAGAAGCATTAAATACTAAATTTTTGAAAGGAGTATATGTAATACCTATAACCATGTTTGAAAATATGAAAAACATGAATATATGTATTACATATAAAGCCTATTATATATGAGTGAGAAGAAAATATCAGATTCACAGAAAGCTGCACAAAAAAGATATGATCAAAAAACAAAGATGGTATCAGTAAAGTACACTCTTTCTGAAATGGAAGATTATATACAGTTAAAAGAATATCTGGAAAAGACAAATCAGAGCATGAATGGATTTATAAAGGGATTGGTTAAATCTTATTTTGCATCAGGGAAAGGAACTATATACGAAAGACCACTTGAAAAGAAATTACATGGTAAAAAAACATATGATAATTACGAAAATATAACATTGGATAATATACAACCTTTGATAGACCGTTTAGGAAGACTCCAAACGCAAATGATATTAAGCAAATATGAAAGGATATTTGAAAATACTGTTAAAGTTGATAGAGAAAAATATGAGACAAAGTTACTGATATGGTTAAAAGAACTAATAAACAGGGCAGATCAAGGGGAATTTAATAATATGGATGGAATAGAAAGATCTCATATGTTAAGGGATGAATTGATTGAATTATTGAAATAAATATAGGTAATACATATAGGGCACTATATAAAGATTTTGAAATATAAGTCTTTGTATAGTGTTTTTTATTTGCAAAAAAATTCAAAATCAAGTGGAGAATATTATATATGAAAGGGTTGATTGCAAAGCACTTCATAAAAATTTTCATATTTTATGGAAATCTGTTGAGAAGATAAGTTATTGAAAGATTTTGCAAAAAACAATTTTCAAAAGGCGAATAAGTATATAGATGGCAGGAATGCCAATATATTTTTAGCATTTAATGACGAGAGGCAAGGAGGTGTGGAAAGTAATGACAAAGTTTGATTATGAAATCTTAATGTTACTGTATGAGAAAAATATGGACAATCCACTTAAAGCTATAAATATTTCACAGATATTAGAAGAAATCTCAGTAGCAAAAAGAAAATCATACAGCACTACATACAGACATTTGCAAAGTATGAGCAAACAAGGATATGTGAAATGTGGTCTTGTGGATGGATTGGCAAGCACATATTACATTGATGAATTAGGAAAAGCATATTGTAAAGCACAAAATTAAGGATGGTGTAAATGGCATACGGAAAAATTTATATTGCGGATTTGAGCAAGAAAGTAATGGATTTATTTAATGAGCTGATAGATGTAAAGAAATTGAATGAGAAAGAGTTTATCAGTTCTTTTAAAGAAAAATATCCTAAAGATTATGATTTGCTGGTCTACGAATGGGAATTTAAGGTACATGCATTCAAGAAGAATAAAAAAGGACACCCTGTACCTCATCCCATTAGACCAGACAGGATATTGAGTAATATGTATCGCAACTATTATTACAAGCTGATAAAGAAACCTAAGATACAGAAAGCCAAGGAGAATTATATTAAGAGGCTGAAATGTGAAATGGGTAAGATTGGTTACAAAATCAAAGAGAACTCATTAAATAAAGGAAAATTTTCGGTAATTGATAAGAGCGATAACAAGGATATTGCAACAGACATCCAGTATCAAGAACTGAAAAAGGTTTGTAATCAGCTTATGAAAAAAAAGAAGGGAGGTGCGTAGTAGTGAGTTTATCTATTAACAGACTTGATGTAAATATAATGAAGATTCTTGCACAGGAAAAATGCTTTGATGAATTATGTGGTATGACAATCAATGAAATCAACACATTTTATGGTGAGGATGATTTACTTACTACAAGGCACAATCTGGTAATGCGTGTAAGAACATTGGTAAAAGATGGATATATGGAGAAAGGTATTAAAGACCATTTAGAATTTACCTATTTTATCACAGAAAAAGGATTAACAACAATCAAGTGGAACGGAGGAAAAGACAATGAGTAATAGAGGTTTAGTGAATGATGTAGCAATAGTTGGTGTAGGTGGTGCAGGAACAAATATAGCCTTCTGTCTTGAAAAATTAGGATATACAACAATTCATATCAATTCAAGCACACAGGATGAATCAGCTATTAAAGGTGCAAAGAATATCAGACATTTAAAAGGATTTAATGGGTGTGCTGGTAATCGTGCATTAGCAGAAAAGGCACTTGCTGAAAATATGGATATTGTAGATGAAATCTCTGCCCTTGAAGAATCTATTGTATATGTGATTTTTTCAAGTGCAGGCGGTACGGGAAGTGGGGTATCTACAGCCTTGATTGATATGTTGGTTGAGGAAACGGACAAGACTATTTGTGCAATCGTGGTACTTCCAGATAAGGACGAGGACTTTGATTTTCATGTAAACAGTTATAAGTGCTGCCAGGAATTACTTGAAATTGAAAATATGGGTTCTGTTATGTTCCTTGACAATAATAGTGGCAACAAGCAGACAATCAATAGTATTTGTACCACAATGCTTAATACATTTCTTTCAAACAATTCTGTATCAGAGTTAGGAAATGTAGACGAACAGGAAAAGAGAACAATTTTAAGCACACATGGAAGTATGGTGTTATCCGTATTAGGTAATGAAAAAGCAAGTGCAGAAAAGGTTATTGAAACGCTTACAACGAACAATATCTTTGCACCAATACAGAAAGATGGAAAGTGTGAGTATATCGGTATCATCAATTCTGCTAAGAAGATTAACAAGGACGATATTATTAAGATTGTTGGTATTCCAAGGCGAACATTTGAAGGCTATGGAAGTGACAAAACTATTACTGCTATATCTGGTTTATCATTCCCATTTGACCATCTTAACAGTATTAAGGAGATTGCAAAGCAGAAACATGATGAAAGAATCAATGCTGCGAAAGCAATTAAATCTAATGAGTTAGAAGATTTGGATTTTTCAGATGATGTTGTGGTTGAAAAAGAGGAAAAACAGAAGCCTAAGAAGTTATCAAGACGAGATAAGTTGAAAATGCTTAGTAATTAAAAATGCAGATAGATAACAGAGAATGTATATATAGGCAATAGATAGATACTATTTGCATAACAGAAAAATACAGAAGTGAGGTAAATAACATGGAAAAATCAAAAGTAATTCAGTTTGAGAAAAACGATAAAGGACAATGGTAAGGAACAGGCAAGACAGATATTAAAGAATGGCATTCTTGACATGAGCGTTGAAAGACTTATCCAGATGGTAAATTTTGGACTATGCGGAAATGTAGAGGTTATGCCTGGTCTTTGTGGAACAAGCCACTATTTTAATCGCATGGAATATGTCAAGGCAGAAAATGAGGAAGAGTGCGATATTATCAATTATTACTTTGAAGAAGAGGAAGATATTATTGCATCTACAACAATTAGCATAGAGCATATTGAAGAAATTTCTGGTAGCGTCAATGAAGATAATCCAGATAATGTGCTTGATATTAACATTGTCATGGCAGATGGTTTAGGAATCACAATCAACATAATCTATTAGGAGAATATACATTATGAGAGACAGTTATAAGAAACTTTGTGATGAGTATTCACAGAAGGTAAAATATCCTGAATATGGTGAATGGTGCAAGGAAAGCATTTTTAAAACCATTAAGGAGTATGGCGTAAGCGACAATGAAGAGTATCTGATAACAAAGGTGTTCAATCCGAATAGTGATTTATATGATGAAAACTTTGATTGTAATGATCCAGAATGTGTTTTGGGTTGGATTAACTATAAGCCACATTTCAAAGAAAGTTTATATGACATTATTCTTGATAGATTCTTAGATGCATATGGAGAACAATATGAAACACTCAACAAAGAGTTGGCTGAGAGAGAATATGAAGAATATACAGGCTTAGATATTCTTGTAGATATTATCAATCGTGCAGAAGATGTGAACATTGATTTGTTTTATAAGGCACTTAACGAAATTGGTGTAAATGGATTTAAAAAATATATTTTGCAGTTAGTATAGAAATAAAAAGCGAATATATAACAGAGGTCATTCAGTTTGAACGATAAAGGAAGTCACGAGATATTTTCTCATTCCTGCCTTATACAGAAGAAAGGAAACAGAAGATATGGCAAAAGGATTAACAAGATGTAACGTATGTGGAAAGACAGTAGAGCAGGTATTTGAAAATCAGATGCTTATTAGCATCCATGATCGTATCGGTTATGGCAGTAAATATGACGGAAGTATGATTGATTTAGATATTTGTCCTGATTGCTTTGACAAGCTGATTGATGGATTTACAGAAAAATGTGCTATCAATCCTATGAAAGAAAATTATTAGAATACGGAGGAATTTAAGAAATGAAAGGTACAGTTAAATTTTTTGATGGAACAAAAGGTTGGGGATTTATCACAGATGAAAACAAAAATGATGTATTCGTACATTATTCAAATATTCAAATGGAAGGTCGCAAATCTTTAAACCAGAATGATGTTGTTGAATTTGAAATTGGAGAAGGTAAAGACGGAAGATCACAGGCAGTAAATGTAAAAAGACAACTTTCTGTTAATGAAGACGGAAGTGTTACAGCCTATGACGCTAAATTAAATCAGTAAAAATCATTCTCCGAGTGGAGAATATAGTATTAACAGAGATATTGTTACAGTGAGACGAAGCAACCGACTATTGAAGCGAATAGTTACAGTTCAGAACGGAGTTACATGTTCCCATTTATCAAGCTGCATAAGTAGCATTGGTCGAAAGACTTCTTCAAGGAGAACGGAATTTAGTTCTCCATATATCATATATCAGTGAAGATGTTGATTACATATTTGAACGGAATCACAATACCATTGAAGATAATGGTTGTTTATATTGGACGGAATAACAGGCATAGTGTCAGAAATGGCATTATGCCTACATTAAATTAGAATTGGAGGAATGCACTATTATTACAGAAAAAAGTACAGAATATATGGATTATCTGAATCCATGTAACAAAAATCAGACAGCAAAGGTATTGGAAAGATTCTTTTATGTCTCAAATGGGAGAGATTACATATCTGTTATACCAGATGAAGCAGAAAGAATAACAAAGTTACCAACACTTGATGAAGTGAAGGAAGATACAAATAGAGTAGTCACATATGCAAAAGAGATTATCCTGAATGCTGATAAATATAAGGATATGGATATAGAAGAAAGTGTCTTAAAACAGTATGCGTGCGACATAGATCCTTTGCTTGATAAGATTATTGCTATAAATATTGCCGATATTTTAAGCCAAAACAACAAGCCTCAGAATAAGGAACAGTTGAAAAATGTATGGGTTAAATCCCTTGAAGAATTAAAAATGGATTGGTACAGAGAATTGGAAGCTATAACATCTGTACAAAATACGTGCTATGAAGTAGATACAACAAATCTTCAAGTCGGAATGGTAGTAAAAAATTACAAAGAATTATGCGAATTACTCCATGAGAAGCCGTTAAAATCTGGTAATAATTCACATAAGGCACAACAAAAGAGATGGGCAAGATATTTCAGCATGGAAAAGGGAAGAGGAAGAAGTATTGTGATTTTAGATATTTATGATGAACCACTTCCTGCTGATGATAAAAGAAAAGCTGGTAACAGAAATATCTATCTGAAATATATTGAGACGATTCTTTTGAAGTATATGTATTACAAAAAAGGGCAAGTATGCTATGCAACCAGAAATCAGTTGTGGAGTATTTTAGGCATGATAAATAGTAATTATAAAAAAATTCCACTTCATGCATTACAAGTAGAAGTTGAATACAGCAATGTAACAAAATGGCAATTAAACAACTTCTATATGAGATGTAATTCTAGGCTCAATTCTATTTTGTTCACAGCTCTAAATAATCTTAGCAATAGAAGTCTGATAGATTACCAGATTCAGACAATGATTGTTGTTCCAAGCACAGATAAGAAAAATACATTAAGTAAACATTATGTTGCAGATGATGATGAAATTAGAAGAATATTAGCAGTTGAAAGAAGAGTGCTGAATAACATGGGATTGGAAAGTAAAAATCATGCTGCCTGCACTATGCGATTAAATGAATTTTACAACAAAGTCAATGAAATATTGTTTGATATGTATGGATGGGAACGCAAGTATGAAAGAATAAAAATTATTTTCAATGAGGATGATATACAAGAAGCCATTACAAAGAATGAATACGAGTTACAGATGTTGTATCTGAATGAATTGGTTATAGGAACAATAGATAAAAATGCTCAGACTGTTTCTGATAACAGGATGAAAAAAGCATTGATTGAATATGATGAATATGTGGAAAACTGGAAAAAAGATAATTGGGGCAAAGTTCCAGCGTTGAATGACGTAGAAGAGATATTTACATATCCAAAATACTATGTTGATATTCAAAGAAAATTATCGCAAAAGTTCTTGTCTATTAAGTATGAGAAGGAACAGGAAGAAAAAAGAAAACAATATGACAAGGAATTAGATGATATATTTGCAAATTTGGGAGTGGAATAATTTAGACCCCCATTTAGACACTCTAATATATATTACATATACCTAGTTGGTGTTTTTAAATGGGGGTGTTTTTAAATATCATCCTATTACGAATATAAAGTGCCAATTTTTGAAAATACATAAAAATCATACGAGAATCAATGATTTTGTGTAGTGACGCAAGGAACGGAACAAATATCATTTGTGGCTGCCATGCAGACACCCATTAAGGAGATAAGACATGGATAGAAGTTATAGATTAAAAATGGAAGATAAATTGAATACAAATACTCTTACAAAAGAGTACATATTAAATTGCATAGCAAAGCATGAGAATAAAATCAATAGGCTTGCTTATAAGGAAAAGCAGTACAGAGCATCCAATTATAACAATCATAAGTTGGAACTAGATAAGCTGACTGAATACAGACAACCTTTTATTGATGTTCTTATGAAAGAATACAGAATGTCATTGGATGATATTAAAACTGCATTGCAGAGTGTGAAGGATAAAAATATTCCTACCAATGCAGTATGTGACCAGATAAGAGGAATTATTACTAATGGATGTTACTTTCTTGAATAGTGGGTGCTTTACAGCACAAAAAGATTTGTTCCGCTATGGCTACACAAATCTTTCAACGAAAGAATATATCTTATAGATACTTAATTTGAGCGTACCTTGAATGGCTCAAAATATGAATTAAACTGATTATTCTTTTCGATAAAGAGAGAGTATGTCGGCTGCCTAGCGGCATCCGAAATAAGCACTCACTATTTATCTGAATAATAAATTTACAATTTTTCACTTAATGGAAGGAGAATTATATATATGAGTAAAGCAATTACAGAGAAAAAATATTACAGAGTTTCCAATATAAATAAAGATTACAACGGATTATTGGATGTTCCTTTTGGTATATGGATTACAACACATAGCTTTGAAGTAATAAGTTCTATGAAATGGGAAAAGGCATATAAGCTATGTACTCCGATTGATGGAAAAATTATTGATGAAAGCGTAAAGGACTGCTGCATTTTTGTCTATTTAGATGGTGCTAATTATGATAAAGAAGAATATAGGCAAGTTACATGGGATGAACTTATGAAAGAGTGTACACCTGTAGAAGTAATTGTGTGTGAGTAAAGGAAAATAGATATTATGATGACAATAGAAAAAGCATATGAAAAATTTTATAAATTATTGGAACAGATTGATAATTCAGATGTTCCTCCGAGTAACAAGTACGAATTGTATAAGGATATGGAATCTGAAATTGAACAGAAAAAGCAACAAGAGTATGCAGATATGCATGAATATTGATAAAGGAGATTTTAATAATGGTATTTAAGGAAGGACAAGATGTATATTTTTTGAACAGAATCAAAAAGAAACATCATAACACCCATATGTGGGTTGTTGAACCTGCAATAGTAGTATCTGATAAAGGAAACAATCATAGAGTTGATGTTAAAATTTCAGATCAGAATATTGTATCAATTCGTAGAAGAGTAATATTTGAAACTAAGGATAAGGAAAATGCAGAAGAAAAATGTGATTATTGGAATCATTGGGATAGATACCATAAGAGAAAACATAAGCATAAGTAGGGATAATTGATAAGTACAATTTTCATAAATAAAGGAGAATTTATAATGGCGAAAAATAACGAATTTTGTTGTATGTGTGGAAGCAAAAAAGATGAAGTAGACAAGCTGATTAGAGGTAAATATGGATATATCTGTGATAGCTGTATCAGCATTGCAAGTGACTTACTCAATGATGAGGAAGAGGAAAATATCACAAATAATATGCAGTTGGCTACACCTTCACAGATAAAAGCACATTTGGATCAGTATGTGATTGGACAGGATGAAGCAAAAAGAACTTTAGCAGTTGCAGTCTACAATCACTATAAGAGATTGAAGCAGAATAAAAAATCTGATGTTGAAATACAGAAATCCAATATTTTAATGATTGGTTCAACCGGCAGTGGTAAGACATATCTTGCACAGTCACTTGCTAAATTCTTAGGTGTGCCATTTGCTATTGCTGACGCTACCTGTTTAACTGAGGCAGGATATGTTGGTGATGATTGCGAAACCATGTTGCGTACACTTTTACAGAATGCTAACTATGACATTGAATCAGCACAGAGAGGAATTATCTATATTGACGAGATAGATAAAATTTCTCGTAAAAGCGAAAATATGTCAATCACAAGGGATGTATCTGGTGAGGGAGTACAGCAAGCACTTCTTAAAATTATTGAAGGTACAGTATCAGAAGTGCCAGTGACAGGAAGTAGGAAACATCCACAGGGAGAGACGGTTAAGATTGATACATCTAACATTCTATTTATTTGTGGTGGTGCATTTGATGGTATTGATAAGATTATCGGCAAGGAAGAGACACATAATTCTATTGGATTTGGTGCAAATGTTTCCGATAAGAAAGAATCCGTTACCGACTTATCAAAGGTTGAGCAGCATGATCTTGTGAAATATGGTCTTATGCCAGAACTTATAGGCAGACTTCCTATTATAACTGCACTCAATCCGTTATCAGAGGATGATTTGGTACACATTCTCACAGAGCCTAAAAATGCTATCACAAAGCAGTACCATGAGTTATTATTTATGGATGGTGTTAAGCTGGAATTTGAGGACGAAGCATTGAGAAAGATTGCAGAGTTGGCTATTAAGAAGAAAACAGGGGCGAGAGGTCTTAGAAGTATCATTGAATCGGCTATGCAGAAAGTCATGTTTGATGTTCCAGATATGACAAGTGCAAAGAAGGTTGTTGTAACTGCTGATTGTGTAGAAGGAAAAGCGGATGCATTGGTGTATGGTGCAAGAAATAAGAAGATTGCGTAAAATTATCTTCCGTCTATTTGGATGGAGGGTGTTATTAAAGATTAGAAGGAGTAGTTTATGTCATTAAAGCAAGAGTGTATTGATATGATAAAACTGATAATAGAGCCACTACAGGACGATGATATGAAATATTATCAGTTAGAGACAGATACTTATGTTGATATATGTAGAAAAACTGGTGAAGATATTACATATTCATTGTGTAGTGAATGTGAGAATTATAATGAAAACTGTCCTTATAGTGCAAGAAATATAAAGGTAGATATTTCATTTTATGATTATGCTACAGACTGTATGCGTAGTTATGTGTTTGGAAATAATGCGGTGGAATGTGAAGGTATTTGTACAATAAAAAATCGCAAGCAACTTATGACTCAAATGTTTTCGTTAAAAAAGGAATTGGAAACATATAAGGATTGGTACGCTGAATTTGGAGAAAATTATAAACAGTATTTAGATTATGCAAAACAGTTTGCACAGGAAATGAAAGAAAAATATCTGTTTTTTGGAATGATTCAGACTGATATACTACCAATTATTTTTCACACTGAACATTGTTATGACAATGGAAAAACCAACTATAGCACGATGGGAAACCTTTATATAGCCGAAAAGCAAAATGTTATAAATGTCTTTTGCTGTATGAGAAATGAAGAAGAGACTCAGCGCACAATCAGACATGAAGTATTACATTATATGCTTTACATTGCAGGATTGAAATATGCAGATGATACAGCGATATTTCATTATTTGTGTGGAGAATATAATGCTAATGCATATAAAGAGATGGGCGATACAGAACAACAATTATATGACCAACTAATCAATGGAGTTGAGATGTTGAAAGATGCATGTAATAGGAATAAAGAGCTGGATTATGATTTGAATTACATATGTATGCTGTTAGCAGTATGTACAGATGAAGATAATTCTACATATGATGTTCTATGCAAAAGAGGAAATGAAATATTACAGTTGTTCGATTTGAAAAAGAAAGCCAGTTAAGTATCAGAAGGAGAATATATAATATATGGATAATTTTACAGTAACAACAGGAAACAAAGACATAGCCGAATTAAACAGACTTACAAGAGTAATCATGTTACATGATATATGGAGCAGACAGTATCATAGTACAGTTAGTAGTATGTTTGAAAAGCATAAAAGTATAGATGATTGGTCGCAGGATGAACTTATGAAGGTCGCCCTATATGGTGTGAAGTATATAAAATGCGTTGCAGATATTGAGAGAGAAAATCATAGATTAGATTCAAGCTACAATACACCATTTGCAATAAAAGAATCAGGATTTAATATGATAGATGTTCTGTTTGGTATTATAGGTCGTATCAAGCTGAAAAATCTGATTAAGATATTCCCGATAGATAAAACCTATGATGGCGATAAATGGGGCTGTAAGGATTATTTCTTCACGATGGATGTTCTGAATAAGAAAGGTCTTGATAATGCGGTTGGTCGTGATGGTGTGTTTGACCTTATGTGGGATTATGAGAATCGAGAGTTAAGGAAATTCACAGTATTTTATATGAGCTGCATGAGTGCAATGTACAAACAGCAGACTGGTGTTGGCTTTGCAGAAAAGTTTTGTGAAGATAACGGAATCGGTACATATACAATGGACAGAGAAAATGGTCTGCTTATTGATAATCAGAGTGGAGAAATTGCAAAAGTGAGCAATAAGCCTAGTTTTATGCAGATTGTAAAGTAAAATGCTGAATTTTTAAAATTGCAATTACTGAAATCTTTGTAAATAGGGCGTTTCAGAGATCGAAAATTCGGATGAAACTGCTGTTTCAAAATTGGGAGTAAATGTACATTGAGAATTGAATAATGGTGGTTGGATATGTTTATGGATATGTTTACTTATGCTTGAAAAAGTAAGAACATATACATTAAGCATTAGGTGTGGTATAATTTTTCCTATAGTAGATAACAAAGGAGTAAATCTTTATGGAAAAATTGTTGCAATATACTGATTTTTTGTTAGCAATAGGAATTATCATTTTGTGGGTGTTTTTAGTTGTACTTATTTTGAGTATGTGGATAGGAAGTAAGTATAGAAAACATAAGTTTTTTAAAGCTGCTCTAAAATCGTTAGAGTTTGAAAAAAATGAAGACATACTTAATGAAATACGTAATGATTTTGAAGTGTATAGAAGATATGGATTTGGATTCAAAAATAATACCATTATTGAATTGTGTCAAGAACTTGAACAAAAAATAAAATTGGAAGGAAATTTGGAGCTTGTTAGTAAATTGAACAAGGTAATTACTTCTTTTAAAGATGAATACAAGTTTGATGACGAAAAAATGAATAAGGTTATTGATAATGTTAGAAAAAAGTCTGGAAAAGATGATGCAAGACAAATTAGGGAATATTTAATCAGGTTAAATGCTTATAATGATGGAATTTTATATGAGAAAGATAGACATCTAATAAATATACAAGATAAGTTAACACGAAGAAAATGGTTTAACGTGATATGTGGAATTGTGGGATTTGTTGGAAGTGTCGCATCAATATACAGTATATTTAAATAAGTTTTTATCAACACCAACCGTCAATATTCGATGGTTGGTATTTTTTGCGTAAAAAAGGAAACAGAATAGAGAATATTATATACACAAAGACATTTTTACGAAAGGTGGTAGAGTATTATAGGACACGTTAAAGCAGGAAGAGTAAGGATATATAAATTAAATACATTCAAAGTATTAACAGATGATGAGAATAAGATTTACAATGATAAGAAGAAAAAGAATGCAGATTTATTAGAAGCCATTCATAATAATAAATCTGTCAGAGAAGTACCAGACAAGTATTTGAATGAAAGAAATGAGATTGCGATATTTGAGAATGATATTGTTAGACTTGCATTAGCTGATAGAGAGTATTAGAAGTGCGATTATCAGTTGTTGGATGAGATAATTTATATGGTAATCAACCATAATGAAATCTTGTGGCAGATTCTAAGAGATGGAATCAAAATCGGTGGTAAAGAATATATGTTGTTTACTGCCACTACTGGACAGGTCAGAAATGTTACTGTTACTCTTATGAGGAAAGATTTTTTTGAAAAGCACAAAGGTTTTTTGATGGTTGGATTGACTACTGAAAGTATCAATGCTAATGGTGGTATGAATGTAGGAAAGTATTTGTCATATAATGCGTTATCTTTATCATCAAGTGTAAAACCTCAAACAGTAATAGACATTGACCGTTGTATTGTTGTAGGAGGTCTTGAAAATGTTGTTACAGACAAGGTTAAGTATATTGATATTAGGACAGATGATAAAGGACAATGCTATGTAAATGATACACCAAAAGAGTATCAGACAAAGAGTATTTCTATTGAGCATACGGATGGTGCTGGTATGTTTATTCCAGGTGAATTACCATCAAGCTGTCAGATAAGAGGCGGTTATATCAAAGGTGCTATGTTCCCATTTGATTTTAGATTGTTTACACATGAAGTATCTCATAATAGTATTTTGGTTGATCCGTGGGGAACGCCACATGATGTAGAAGAGGAAGATATAAGATACATCATTACAACAAGTCAGTTAAAAATGTGGAAACAGTATGAATCGTGGGAAGATTACAAGACTAAGTTCAAGGAAAATAATCTGGAATTATCTATAAATTCTTATGCAAATCCTCCAAAAGAACAGGTCACATTCTCTTATCAGTTTTTACAGACACTTCCATATAATACCGATATTACAGAATTGTGTAAGTCTGCTATTGAAGATTTAACTAAGCTGAAAACAGATTTTGATTATATGAAGTCACAGCTAGGATTGACACTTGATGAAGTGACAGATGATGATACAGACGAAGAGACTAAAGAGCAGGAATCACAGACAGTAGATACAAATGTTGAAAGAGGCAATTATTATATTGCAAAGGCATTAGATATATACCCTCCGCTTATTCACGATAAACATATTATGAATAAGGTACAAAGTCTATTCAAAGCAAAGAAAAGGGCATATATGGGCGGTAAACTTCCAATGAGAGGTTACTACAGTTATGTTGCACCAGATATGTATGCTTTTTGTGAATATCTGTTTATGGGTAATACTAATCCGCAAGGCTTAGTTCCAGAGAATTGTGTGTATAACAAATATTATGCTGAATGTGAAGATGTGGAAGAAATATTATGTCTTAGAAGTCCACACTTATCAAGATATGAATATCCAAGACGAAAGTTAGTATCTTCTGATGAATGTAATAAATGGTTTGGTTATATGGAGAGTGACACAGTTGTAAGTTGCCATGATTTAATTTCCAAGTCATTACAATGTGACTGGGATGGTGATGAAATTTTAGTATGCCCCAACAAAGCATTGTTGAAAGCAGCAGAATCATTACCACAAGAGCCATTATATTATGATATGCAGAAAGCAGAGCCACAGCAGATAACGAATGAGGCAATTTACAGCACTTTGGTTAAAGGTTTTAACAATAATATCATAGGTGAATCAAGTAATGCCATTACAAAGTTATGGAATGTTCCTGAGTTAGCAGATGATTCGCTTATGTATGATGATATGATAAATGTTATATGTGCATTATCAAATTATGCAATAGATTTTCCTAAGACTGGTAAGAATCTTGACATAGGCGAATATCAGAAGTTGTATAAAGATTTAGTTCCACCAGAGGACATAAGAGAAAAATTCAAGCCACAGAAGATTAAATATCCGCAGTTTTTTAAATATGCCAAAGGTAAGAAATCTAATCTTGCCGATTATACAGATAGCCCGATGGATAGAATTGCACAATACATTGATAAAACAGTTGGTAGCAAGCATTATAAATATAAGATTGGGACTGATGAAGAATTTGATTACAGACAGTTAATGAATAATTCTGTTGATAAGAATAAAAAGCCATTATATGAAGTGAACCGAAAAGATGAAAGATACTTGAAAGCATATAATGTCTTGAACAGCAGGAAGAAAGCAAAACAGAAGTTATGTCAAGATATTAAAAAGGAAATAGATAGGAAAAACACAGACACCAAAGAGATAACAGCTAAGTATGATGTATTCCATTATTACTGTATCAAAGCGATTAAAGATATTTTTACGGATAAAAAGGGCATATTCAATGTTAATCTTGCAGTCAATTACATAATTGATATGGAGTATAAAAGTGATTTTTATACTACAAGTAAAGATATTTTGTGGAAGTGTTTTGGTAATGTGATTGTAGATAACCTCAATCAGAATCAGAAAACAGGTATAACGCTAAAGGAAAGACCAAGAATGTGTTATAAAAAAGCAGTTAAATGTAATGATGAATTAGACCAGATGATTACTAATCGGATGGAGCGAAAGAGTGTTGATATAACACAAGCTGATATGAATTATATGGGAGCAGTTCTTCAGACAAAGAAAAATGGTTCATATTATCAGAATGATGTTGGGTTATTATTTGCTTTATTATGTCATTATAAGTATGCTAAACAGTCTGGACGATTAAAAGAAGATGGTTCATTCTATATCACAAGAAAAAAGCATAAGACTATTATTAAGCCGAATGGTAAAAAAAAGAGAGTAGACATATCCTATAATATGAATAAGATTATGGAAATGGTTGGTGCTAAATCTTATGCAGGAAGTTTTACAAGGTTTATAGATAGCGGTATTCAGATTGAAATGGATGAAAATAAAATCAGCATAAATCTTGATATTGAGGAAGAAGATAATAGTGAGATACTATTTACAGTTCAAGATATTTACAATCCGATGATATATTTGCAAGCATATAATGAAGATAAGGAATTATCAGAATGTGTTGTATGTGGTAAACATTTTATTAAGGATAGGAACAAAAAGACTTGTAGTGGTGAATGTCATGATAAACTTCATAATTTACAAGTTGGTAAAAATAACAGAAAAAATAAGTCTGCTGCTGTAGCAGATAAAAAAGCAATTTAATATTTTTGAATAAGAAACAGAGTATCAAAAAAGCCTAGAAAATAAGGGGATTTTGGTACTCTGATTTTATTTTTACAAAAATTATATAGGGAGAAGAAGTAAAGATTTTTGAAATTTATTTCATAATAGCCGAATTATCGGTGCTTTAGTTTCTGATCTCATGGAATTATCATTAAAGAAAGGAGACTTTTGATATGGATTTACAATTAAAAGCCAAAGAGTATCTGAAACGCTATGGCATAAAGAAAAAGTATCTGGCTTCTTTAGTTGGGATTTATCCAAGTCAATTGTCGCAATGGCTGTCTGGGGATTATGACTTAAACACGAACCAGATAAAAATAATTGAAGATTTTTGCAATGGTAAGTCTCAATATACAGAACTTAATTGATAAAATGGTATAACAAACCTTTATAACTATATCACAAAATCAATTAAGAAAGCAATGTACATTATTGCTAAAATATCAATACCTGTATTTGTTAAAATTTCACAGAAAGGAGTGAGCAGAGAATGAGTAATAATCTGGATATTGATATTATGAAGCTAACATTGCCGAATGGAAGAACTTTAGAGAAGCAGATGAAGTATGAAGCAAAGCGATTCTTGAAGATTTTACAAGAGGAAATCGACAGATGGTATAGTTTATACTCACCTATGATATATCAAAGAACTTATGACATGCGAAATTCTATATATGCGGAGGATTTGGTACGAGTAAGCACTTCTGGTAATAAACTTCAAATAAAAATCAATTATGATGATACTGCATTTCATAAATCCTTATGGGATGATAGTAAAATCAACTCAATCCTACTGATGAACGAAGGGTATCATGTGTCTAAAGGTTGGCACAAAGATATTGAAAATTTTGGCTATAGGGAAGGAGGTCACTTCCTGGAAAATGCCGTGTATCGTTTTAACAAAGAAAACGACTTTGGTATTGATATAATCATCAATTACTAAAGGAGGCTTATAAAATGGCTAACAATCTATTTACATTAGGATTGGATATAACGGCTACACAGAACAAAATGAGTAATCAGCTTAAACAGATAGCGAAAAATTTATCTGATAGCAATACTATTCGTGTGACTGGTGGCTTAGATGTAACAAAATCACAAAATTTAATTCAACAGCAGTTGAATAATATTTCTAAGAATCTTAAAATCAATGTGGGAACAGTCAATATTGACACTTCCGCAATCAAGCAACAGCAAAATGCTATAAATCAGCAGATGAAATCTGGAATCAATGCAACAGGTGTTAAAATACCTTTTCAGTTTGATTTATCAGATGCAAATGCGGTTAAAGCAGAAATCAATAAAATCGTTGCAGACATCACCAATAATAAGGGTCAGTTAGTAAAATATAAAATCAATGTAGATGATAATGGACAGGCTACAAAAGCATTACTTACTTATAGGAATGAACTTAATGAGGTAACAAATGCTACATTAAAATTACAGTCTGTTGGTAAGTGGTATGATGCTAATGGTGTAGAACATAGCATTGTAAAATGGTCTGAAGGTCAGAAATCATTATCACAGAACATTGAAGCTACAGTAAAAGCTAATCAAAGACAGATGGAATCTGACAATCAAGTTATCCGTAAGAAACAGGAATTGATTGCACAGATGAAACTTCTTAATACACAGGCTGAAAAGGCTGGTATTTCTTTAAATTCTGATAATCAGAAATCGTTCAATGATTTATCTATCAATGCATCCACTTTAGATGATATTAAACAGTTAGAAAGTTATTTGCGTTTGGCAAGAACCGAATATCAGACTTTCAATGCAGAAATTGCAAAGGGTACTCATGCAAGCTCATTAGAAGCTATGAAGAATACTTTAGCAACTATGCCACAGGAAATTGCTTTAATTGAAGCAAAATTCAATTCTATTAAAATGCCTGATAATGTAAAAACTCAGATTGAAGAGTTAAAGGCTTCAATGAAATCTATCAATAGTATTAGTGATCCGCAGGAAAAGATTGCAAAATACAATGAGATGGTATCTTCTTTGAAGAGTTTACAGAAACAGTATCAAGTTACTTCACAAGAACAAAAGAATCTAAATGCTGATATGGCAACTATGCAGGGTGCATCTACTCTTACTAATAGAATTATTTCATGGATGGGACAGAATAGAGAAGCCGCCGTACAGTATGACGCAGAGTTGAAACAGATTGTTGCTGATTTGCAGAACTGTAGTAATAAAACCGATTTAACAAGGTTACAGCAACAGTTTAGAGGAATACAAGCACAAGTTAAAGCTACAGATAGTGTATCTACTGGATTCTTTGGTAATCTGAAAAATGACTTAAAAGATGCTCTTACTAATATGGTTAAGTATCAGTTAGCATATAAGATTATTCAAGAGACGATACAGGCTATTAAGGCTATGACAAATGCGGTATGTGAACTTGATAAGAATTTGACTGAGTTCAATAAGGTTGCTGATTTATCATATGACAATTTATTAAAGTTTTCTGATAAAGCATATGAAGCAGCAGACAAAATAGGTAGAACTGGTTCAGATATGATTGAGGCGGCTACTGAATTTAAGAAGGCAGGATATGACCTTGAAACAAGTTTAAATGCAGGTGAATCAGCACTTTTAATGACAAATGTTGCTGATGGTATTACGCAGACTTCTGATGCTGCAAGTACGCTTATTTCAGTATTAAATGGATTTAATATTGATGAATCAGATGTTATGTCTATTGTTGACAAAATGAATAGTGTATCAAATCAAAGTCCTGTGGGATTTGATAATCTTGCAGATGGTTTAGAACGTGTTTCTGGTACTATGAATCAAGCTGGTAACAGTATTGATCAGACTATCGGTTTGTTAACAGGTGGTTTTACACAGCTTAGAAATATGGAAAAAGTTTCGACTGGTCTTATTACTATCTCACAAAGATTGAGAGCAATAGACGAGGACGGAGAAGAGATTGCTGGATTATCGGCAGAATTAGGAAAAGCCTTTGGTTCGATTGGGGTAGATATTGAGGATGCGAATGGTGATTTGCGTTCTACATATGATATTCTTTCTGACTATGCAAAGGTTTACCCTGAATTAACAAGTAAACAAAGACAGTATTTTGGTGAGCTTGCGGCTGGTAAACGACAGATAACAGTATTTAATGCTATTGTTGATGAAATGTCAGCAGTAGATAAAGCAATAGAGCAATCTAAGGACAGCTTAGGTAGTGCAACAAACGAAAATGAGATTTATCGCCAGAGCATCGAGGGAATGAAAAATGAGTTCAACAATCAGTTCCAGATGTTAAGTAAAGAGTTGATAAGCTCGGATTGGATTAAAGATTTAATATCTGCTGGTACAGACTTCTTAGGTGTATTAACAGATATAATAAAACAAGATGATTTAGTGTCTGGTACTATCGGTATATTTACCGAAGCACTGAAAACTTTAGCATCTGTTTTGAAAAGCGTAACTGGTAATGATGGAATGGCATCCTTAATTAAAATGTTTATGACATATAAGACAGTTACAAAAGGAATAGATATTTTCAACTTCTTTAGTGGAAAGAAAAACACATTTACACAGGCGCAATCAGCTATGAATGCATTCTTCCAGAGTGCTGTGAATGGAAGTATGAAGGTCAAAGACGGCTTTTTGCAGGTTGGAGAAGCGGAAAAAGAAATATTCAATAATAGTAAGAATAAAAGCGGTTTGGGTATGTACTTTGTATATCAATATCGAATAGTGTACTGTGCCCACTCTTTTAAGGTTGCGTAATAATGCCACGCAATTAACGGACGAGAATAATCGCACAATTATAAAAATTAACCGAATATGCTGGGAAAGCACTTAAACTATATACCAAAGCGGAACTTGAAAGAGTAGACGTAATGTGTGGAGAAAGTCCAGAAAAAACATATAGTTCGACATATGGTGAGAGCCTAAGTGTCTATTATTGCAAGTACACGAAGTTTTGATTGCAATATGTTAGATTGAAAATGGTGCTGGTCTATAGGTAGGTATGATTTATCATACTGAAAGCAGGGGAGTTCCTAAGTCGTAAATACGATAAAAATATGACTATTTTGATATATGCGATACGTTGCTGACTTCTGAAAACAGAGCGTAATAATAGTTGGAAATACCCTCAGAGACTGACAAGGTTAGGCAGAATGTAGGCGTAATTATATTTTTGCTTAAATATACAGTCCAAGCTATACTTTTGAAAAAGTAAGACTTAGTTTAAAGACTGGGTTGCATATAAAAGATTTTAATAATCAACAATGAAAATACTACTTATATATGTTTGAAATATAAGTCTAAAAATAAGATGTGTTCGCTGAAATGTCTGGTAAACATGTAAGCGGTGTTTGAAGCATATCTTAATATATAAAAAATAATTGTGAAAAAAATAAAAAATGTGGTGATAACAGATAGGCACTATTCAGTTACCAAAGAGATAACTGATAGTGTCTGTTTGTGTTTATTGATAAAATGTGTGTTCAAATCATTTGAGCATAGATTTTTTGAATAAACTTTTTATGTTTTTTCAAATTAAATTTTCTTAATAAAGCCGAGAAAATGTGCGGTTATGCACACGATAATTTTAAGGAGGAATAGCAAAATGGCAAATGCAGAAAGAATTGAATTTGAATCAGCTACATTATTTAAGGAATTGGTCGATAAAGGACAGTTGAAAAGTCTGATAAGTGTAAAGAGTTCACCATATCCGAAGTATTGTTTTAAAAATACTGATAAGGTAGCAGACATCGTGGGTAAGTTTGTGGCAAAAAATAATCTAAAGAGTGATAGAAGTATTGATGATTGTTGGGAAACATTTGACAAAGATATTCTCAATACAGAAGAGAAGCCACACAGTATCGTTACAAGGAATCTTAAAGTTGTGAAACGTATTGTGAGTGAAGGATACGGACATATGCTTAAAAGAACTTGCGTGGATCAATATAAGAAGAAATGTTTTGTATTTTATGCGAATGATAGAATTGCTGAAATCAAGAATGAAGAGGATGCAATCAGCAGAGCAAAATATGAAGAAAAGCATACATCATCAAGAAAAGAGATGGCAGACACAAGAATGTCTGAATTGATTAAGAAAGCTATGGAGGTAAAATAATGGCAAGCAAGAAGTATTATTATAATGATTTTGATGGTAAAAAGGTTGAATATGTATTAGAAAAGGGATTATCCCTCAGTCAGAAAATGAGTTTTGTTGTAGAAGTAGCAGGTACAGTAGTATCAAAAGAGGTTGGATATGCACAAGTGTTAAGACAGCCAATGTTTGAATACTGCCTTATTACATACTATACTAATATTGTTCTGTTTGAAAATGGGGAAGAATTTAGTCTTGATAAGGTGGATAAATTCATTAAGGATAACAAGGAAAATGTTCTTAATGTTATTCGTGAGAATGTATCTGCTGATGAGAGAGCAGAACTTGACGATGCTTGTAATGAAGCTATCGAATATAGAAAGTTGCATTACAATGATTTAAAGGATGAGATCGAGGATTTATTACAGGTTGTAAGAGAGTTTGTTGTTAAGCCAGATTATATGAATGAACTTTTGCAGGCTTTAACAAATGCAGTTAATACATTTGCTGACAGGGGAGATATTGACTATGAGGCAGTAAATAAGCTGGCTGATATTATTCCTATTATGCAGAGATTAGATAGTAAAGATGTTGCAAAAGCTATTGTAGAAAAGTTTCATAATGAAAAAGTCTTATCGCAGGTGGTATCGAAGCCTTCTACAAAGAGCAATAAGGGTAGAAAACCAAAGACTGAATTTACAGTAGAAAAGGGCGAAAAGACCGAATAAATAAGGTTTTTGCGTATATATGAGGACTGGGAGGAAAATCCTAGTCCTTATTTATATGCAGGAAATATAGGATTAAAATGTAGCAAAGAGGTAGTAGATACTCTATCGGTACATAAAAGTCGGGACTATTGACACAGAAAAACTCAAAAAGGAAATTCTTATTTTTTATGTGTTTTCCATAGGGGTAGTAGGTACTTTTATGTGCATAAAATTTTTGAAAAAATCGTTATCGTGGGTAATGAGATAGTACAGATAGATAACAGATAATATACAGATAAACAATAGTTGATAAAGAGTGAAAATTGATGACAGAGGTTGTAATGACTTCTGCCTTTTATGTTAAGGAGCGTGATTATTATAGAAAGTGCAGTAATAAAGAATGGCAGAATTTTATTAAACATTCAAGAAGTATGTGATTATTTAGGAATCGGAAAGACTAAGGCAAGAGAGCTTTTAAGAGGTTATAACGGATTTGGAGTTCAGATAGGAAATCGTTGGTATGCCAATAAGAAAAAATTGGACGAATGGATTGACAACGAAACAATGTAGCATAAATAGCACAAAGGTAGAAAATATTGAGATTATACGGATTTGTCAGTTGAAAAAGCAACAAGAGGATGATATACTAGAAAAGTATATCTATGCTTGAATTTTTGATTTGCTGACAGATCAGAAAGGATTGATATATATATATGGGTAAATCATTAAATGGTAAAGAGCTGGGGAAAGGTATCAGCCAGAGGAAAGAAGATGGTTTATACATTGCACGATTTACAAATAGATTTGGCAAGAGACAAGTAATATCCGATAAAACTTATAATGGTGTTCAGAAAAAATTGCGTGAAGCAATAGTTGCTGATGATAAAGCAATAAATGTTGTCAGTAATAATATGACACTTGATGAATGGTTTGAAAAATGGATGGCAACTTGCAAAAAGAATTGTAGGAATAATACAAAAGATACATATGCCAGACATTATAAACGTGTAAGAAAAGCATTAGGATGGAGAAAACTTAATAAATTGAATTTGGTTGTTATGCAGGATGCAATTAACGAATTAAGGACTGATAATGAGAGGAAAAACAGTAAGAAAATACTTGTAGATATGCTTGAAAAGGCATTGGCAAGTGACCTCATTACCAAAAATGTTGCAAAACAAATTACTACAGAGATAACCAAAGAAGATAAGAAACCTAGAAGAGTATTAACAGTGGAAGAGACAAAGTTATTTTTAGAATATGCAGAGAACACATTCTATTATAATCTTTTCATTGTTGCACTTGAAACAGGAATGCGAATAGGTGAACTTTCTGGGTTGCAATGGGATGATGTGGATTATAAAAATAAAATTATCCATGTTAGACATTCTATGACATATTTTTCAAAAGATGGGAAATATACTTTTGAACTTCATCCAACAAAAACTAATAAGGGAATGAGAGATATTCCTTTGACAGAGAAGGCTATCAAGGCATTGAAACGACAGTATTTTGTGAAAAAGTCTGTATGTGATAAAGAACCGATGGAAGGTTTTGAAGATTTGGTATTTGTTACTAAAAATAATAGACCTACTACACAATTCTTAGTCTCTGAATGCATAGAAGGAATTATGAAAAAAATACACAAAGCTTATCCAGATTTAGTTTTTGAAAAATTTACACCTCATTGCTTTAGACATACATTTGCTACAAGATGGCTTGAGGCAGAAGTGCCAATAAAAACCGTATCTGCAATACTTGGACATTCTCAATTACAATTAACGACAGATTTATATATGCACATCACAACAGATTCTTTGTTTAAAGGATTGGAACAGTTTGAGGAAAGACAGGTAGGGTAAATAAAAATTGGTACAGTAGTGGTACAGTAGCACAAAAATAAATCAAATAAATACCTAGAAATGGCTTAAAATAAGGAGGAAATGACAAGATGGAAAGTTATAAGAAAGAGTTTATAGAATTTATGGTAGAGAGTGATGTTTTAAAATTTGGAGAGTTTACTCTTAAGAGCGGAAGAAAATCACCGTTTTTTATGAATGCGGGAGCATATGTCACAGGCTCACAGCTTAAGAGACTTGGCGAGTATTACGCAAAGGCAATACATGAGCATTACGGTGATGATTTCGATGTACTGTTCGGACCTGCATACAAGGGAATTCCTCTCAGTGTTACGACTGCTATTGCATACAGTGAGTTATATGGAAAAGAGGTAAGATACTGTTCAAATCGTAAAGAAGTAAAAGACCATGGAGATACGGGAATCTTACTCGGAAGCAAAATAAAAGACGGCGATAAAGTTGTTATCATCGAGGATGTGACAACCTCAGGAAAATCTATTGAGGAGACATTCCCTATCATCAAAGCTCAGGGAGATGTTGAGATAAAAGGTCTTATAGTTTCATTAAACAGAATGGAGAGAGGTCTTAGCACAGATGCAAGTGCTCTCGATGAAATTCAGTCAAAATACGGTTTTGGTGCAAATGCCATTGTAACTATGGAGGATGTTGTAGAATGTCTTTACAATAAAGAATGTCAGGGAAAAGTGCTTATTGACGACAAACTCAAGGCAGCAATCGATGAATATTATGAGCAGTATGGTGTGAAATAATAAAAATCAGAGCACTATAGTTAAAAATAATGAATGTATAGAAACTCATATTAGCAATTTCAACGAAAATTAAAGTAAATTTAGTTTAATAAAATAGGTAATTGCGAAACTAATTATATGTTGTGTTAATTGCACAGATATAACAAATAATATCGTCGGCACGCTTTCGCTATGTTGTCGTTCGTAGCAGTACATAAATCAGCAAAAAACGCTGATTAAGTGCTGACGACGACAAAAATGCCGACTAACACTATTTTGTTATATCTGCACAATTTAACCGCAGATTATGATAGTTTCGCAAACGCCTATTAAAATTATGCTTTGAAAGGATTGAAACAAATGATACAGGATATAAAGCCACACATATTTCACAACGAGTTTAAAAATCTGAAACCGGATGCAAACGATAAGGCAATAGTGTTTGATGGAAAGAATTTTCTTGTAAAAAGGGATGAGAATGACACTTTGCATATGCCTGGATGTAGTGATATTGAGGGGGATTATCAGTATGTATTTTCTGTTGATGATACGAGATATTTTCTTTTTAAAGGCTGGGAATATGCTGAAAGAGAGGGAGAGGTTGAACGTTATATAAGAAGATATGAAAAACATCTTGAGGGATTTAAGTTTGAAAATATACAAAATTTAAGACAGCTTACATCAAAAGAGTTATGTTTTGCGGTAATGACTGCATGGCATCTTAATGTCTGGTACAGGGACAACAGATATTGCGGGCGCTGTGGAGCAAAAACACTTCACGACATAAAAGAAAGAATGGTTCGCTGTCCGAAGTGCGGAAATATGATATTTCCCAAAATTGCTCCGGCAGTTATCGTGGCTCTGACGCATGGCAACAAGATACTTCTTACAAAGTATGCGGCAACAAGAGATTATAAAAAATATGCACTTATTGCCGGATTTGTGGAGATAGGAGAAACTGTGGAGGAGACGGTTGAAAGAGAAGTGATGGAGGAAGTAGGTCTTAAAGTGAAAAATCTGCGTTATTATAAGAGTCAGCCGTGGGGATATGACAGTAATGTGCTGATGGGATATTTTGCGGAACTTGATGGAAACGAAAGCATCACAATGGATACGGAAGAACTCTCAAAAGCACAGTGGTTTGCAAGGGAAGAAATGCCTGCACATAATGACGGCATAAGCCTTACAAGAGAGATGATGGGCGTATTTGAAAATAAAGTAAAGTACGAGGAATTTATGAGGAGTGCAACTACGCTAATTTTTTGACAATATGCAGAGTAAAAAATTGTATTGACAATATTTGTATTTGCGGCAAGTTTTAAAGTAAGCATTTTAGACTTTGCAATAAAAATTAAAAAATGAAGATTAATATAAAAAACAATCTGAGAATATTTTTTATAAATAAAAGCATACAAAAACGAATATAAAATATAAAAATGGTACATTATATTTTTAAGATGAATAAAAACAGCATAACGAATAATTCATAATAATTATGAAAGTTTCGCAAATAGTTATTCTCGCAAAGGCAAAGTTCGGTTGGAACAAATAAAAATGTCTACCGGAACACGCCTGTGGGGAATTTGATTTGTTTTAAAATATGGAGGTGCCATTTTGGAAAAACAGATTGGAAAACAGAGCGTAAGGTTTGAAAATCCACCATATATTGTCTCATCGGCAGCGATAGTAGGTCAGAAAGAAGGGGAAGGACCTTATGCGAAATTTTTTGATGAGATATTGGGTGATGACAAAGCAGGATGTGAGAGCTGGGAAGAAGCTGAGGGAAAAATTCAGGAGATGGCTGCAAACAAGGCATTGTCAAAGGCAGGCATGGAAAATAAGGATATAAGATACATTATAGCCGGAGATCTTCTCGGTCAGCTTATGGCTTCGTCATTTGGACTTATAAAACTGGAGATACCAATGTTTGGTGTGTACGGTGCGTGTTCTACAATGGGCGAGTCGATTTCCATCGCTTCAATGCTTGTTGACGGCGGATTTGCAGACAACATACTTGCAATAACATCAAGTCATTTTGCAAGTGCGGAAAAGCAGTTCAGATTTCCACTCGGATATGGAAACCAGAGAAAGAGGGCGGCGACATGGACGGTTACCGGAAGCGGTGCAGTAGTTATTGCTTCAAAGAAAATGGCTGAAAAGGTCAATATGTCCGACAAAAATAAAGTTCATATAACAGGCATCACTACTGGAAAGATAGTAGACCTCGGTGTCAAGGACAGTATGAACATGGGAGCGTGCATGGCACCGGCGGCGGGAAATGTCATTATCCGCAACCTTATTGATAACGGAAGAAAACCGGAATGGTATGACAAAATAATAACCGGTGATCTCGGACTTGTCGGCAAGGATATTCTCTTAGATATAATGAGGAGTAAGGGTTATGATATAGCAGACAGATATATGGACTGCGGAATAGAGATATATTCAAGAGAGCAGAATATTCAGGCGGGAGGAAGCGGCTGCGGATGCAGTGCGACGATGCTTGCAGGTTATATTTTGAAAATGCTTGAAAGTGGAAAATGGCACAGGGTTTTGTTTGTACCGACAGGTGCATTGTTGTCACCGGTAAGTTTTAATGAGGGTGATAGTGTGCCGGGAATAGCCCATGCAGTAGTGCTTGAATGCGGTGAAACGGAGGTATAAAAATGAACTATATACTTGCATTTGTTGTTGGAGGACTTATCTGTGTGGCAGTTCAGATTCTTATGGACAATACAAAACTTCTGCCGGGCAGGATAATGGTAATACTTGTATGTCTGGGAGCCGTACTTGGGGCAGTCGGCATTTATGAGCCTTTTTCAAAATGGGCGGGGGCAGGAGCAACAGTACCGCTTCTTGGATTTGGCAATACACTTTGGAAAGGCATGAAAGAAGCAATAGACAAAGAGGGCTTTATCGGGCTGTTTAAAGGCGGTTTTACCGCCTGTTCCGTCGGGGTATCAGCGGCACTTATATTTGGATATGCCGCATCACTTATATTTAAGCCGAAAATGAAGTGATATGAATTGTTTTAAATAAAAAAAAATAAGAGAACAGGACAGCTTTTAGAAAAAAACTCACAATAATTTCTATAATATTTAGAAAATTATTGTGAGTTTTATGGATTTTAGGGTTAAAAAATAGTATAATATACTTAAAATAATAAAGGCTGGCTATTTGTTTATGAGTAAAAACAAATAGCTTTTATGGAGCAGCAGATTGCTCAGAAATGAGGACTAAAATGTATTCAAAAGGACACGGCGGAAATATTTACGATGAAGCGATAAATTATGATTTCTCTGTAAATACTAATCCATTAGGAATGCCGGAAGATGTAAAAGAAAAATTAAAAGAAAATCTTGGAGATATATGTGAGGTATATCCGGAAGAAACCTGCTATGAACTCAGAAAATCCATTTCACTTAAAGAAAACATAAGTGAACATCAGATTATATGTGGAAATGGTGCTTCTGAGCTTATTTATGGACTTGTAAGAGCGATAAGACCCCAAAAAGCACTTGTTGTTGTGCCAAGCTTTTCGGAATATATAAGGGCACTCAGGGCAGAAGATACACAGATGGTATATTATCATCTTGCACCTGAGAGAGATTTTATAGTAGCGGAGGATATAATGTCATATCTGACTCCGGACATTGATATGGTATTTTTGTGTAATCCAAACAATCCTACAGGAAAGCTAATAGATCCTGATCTGATGCTTGATATTATTACATATTGCAGAATGAACCAGATATATGTAGTGATAGATGAGTGTTTTATGGATTTTGTAAAAGACTGTCAAAAGCATACCAGAAAAGGTCTTATACCGTACAATCCATATGTTGTCATACTTAATGCACTCACAAAATTATTTGCATTTCCAGGTATAAGGATAGGATATGCGATGACAAGTGATGCTGATCTGATACACGCAGTCAATGCACAGCTACCTTCATGGAATGTCTCAGCGGTGGCACAGCTTGCGGGTAAGGAGGTTGTTCATCATGAGGAGTATGTCGAGGAGTCGAGAAAATATGTTTTTAGGGAAAGAGAGTATATGTATGAGGAGATGAAAAAACTCGGACTTAAGGTCTACGAGCCGTCTGCAAACTTTATCTTTTTTAAGTCAGACATTCCTATGTATAAAAAACTTCTTGAAAGACATATACTTATAAGGAACTGTGATAATTTTGACGGTATCATGCACGGGTACTGCCGTGTTGCAATAAAGAAACATAATGAGAATGAAATTCTGTTAAAAGAGATGGAAAACATTATAAATAAAAACATGGCTGTCACCTAGGAGGATTCCTACTAAGTGACAGCCAGTCTTATTAAAGTGGAATTTTACTAATATTTTACTTCATTATATCTTAAAACATCTGATTAAGGTGAAGTAAAAAGTATATTAGTGATTCCGGCACAGGTTTTTGTTTTTTATGAAACATGACAGTGCCTCCGGCAGGTATTAGTGTATTGTATTATTGATACACTACATTAGTTGTTCTCTGTTGAGTTTCCTGACATTGCCTGCTCCTGCTTTTTGATCATCTGGCGAACCATCTCACCACCTACTGAACCTGCCTGGGCAGAAGTTAAGTTACCGTTATAACCATTTTTTAATGGAACACCAAGTTCGCTTGCAACTTCCATTTTGAATTTGTCCATGCTTTCCTTTGCCTGTGGTACTTCCATTCTTGAACTCTGATTACTGTTTGCCATATCTTTTTCCTCCTTTTTTAGGTGATGTACTCTCGAAATTCTCAGTTCAGAAGATTGCGGGAGTACATAGTGTCCGAAAGATTTGATTTTCTATCCTCTATTTCACAAACAGAAATTGATACCTTTCGGGTGTCAGATAAGATTTATTTCTTATCTTGATAGTAGTATGTCCGTAGAAAATAAAAATATGTTGGTAGATTTTGGTCAAAAGGTTGTTTTTTTCTTAAAATGTGTTAATATATAAGTATCTAACTATTTTTTGCAGATTTTAAATGCAAATAAAAAGTTGCCGCCCATACGAAACGGTGACAATAAGAAAATGGAGGAACGATTATAATGAAACATATTCAGACAATCAATAAGGCAAACTTAAGTGCAACAGCAAAAAAAGGCGGATGTGGTAAATGTCAGGCATCTTGTCAGTCAGCTTGCAAGACTTCATGCACAGTAGGAAATCAGAAATGTGCAAATGAGGATAACAGATAATTGACCGAGCTTAAGGCGAGGAAAGTTTCTTGATTTTTTAGTTAAGAAAAGATTTATCTGACTTGGATATTTCCTGACTGAAAGTCGGGAAGATGGATATTTAGAGAGTGATAAAAGATAATGATGGCTGTTACGGGATTTCGTAGCAGCCATTCACTTTGAGAAACGGAGTAAATAATGATTCATAAGTTTAAAGCAAAAGATGTAAATATTTTATTAGATGTAAACAGTGGCGGAGTTCATGTTATAGATGACATAACATATGATATGCTTGATTATGTTGAGCCGCCTTTTGATGCGGAATGTCCAAAAGATGTGAAAGCAAAGCTTTCAGACAGATACTCGGCAGAAGATATAGAAGAAACTTACAAAGAGATAGTAGAGCTTTACAATGAAAAACTTCTCTTTTCGGATGATGTTTATGGTGATTTTGCAGAGACAAAAGTTGAATCACCTATCAAGGCAATGTGTCTGCATATAGCACATGACTGTAATCTCCGCTGCAAATACTGCTTTGCATCGACAGGTGATTTTGGAACGGGAAGAAAACTTATGCCTTTCAGTGTAGGAAAACAGGCGATAGATTTTCTTCTTGAAAAGTCAGTCGGCAGAGAAAATCTTGAACTTGATTTCTTTGGCGGAGAACCTTTGATGAACTGGGATGTTGTAAAGCAGATCGTAGAGTATGCAAGAAGCAAAGAGGAAGAATATGGCAAGAAATTCCGTTTTACGATTACGACAAACGGTATGCTTCTTGATGATGAAAAGATTGATTATATCAATAAAGAAATGTCAAATGTAGTTCTTTCTATCGACGGAAGAAAAGAAGTAAATGACAGAATGAGAGTAAAGGTTGACGGAACAGGTTGCTATGACCGTATTGTAAAGAATTATAAAAAGCTTGTAGAGAAGCGTGGTGATAAGGAATATTATGTCCGTGGAACATACACAAACTACAATCTCGATTTTTCAGAGGATGTAATACATCTTTATGAACAGGGCTTTGACCAGGTTTCTGTTGAGCCTGTTATGGAAGATGAGAGTATTGAGTATGCGATTACCGAAAAAGACCTTGACAAGATTTATGCAGAATATGACAAACTTGTTGATAAGATTGCAAATATAAAGAAAAACGGTGGATTTATTAATTTCTTCCACTTTATGATAGACCTTGACCAGGGACCTTGTGTAATAAAAAGACTTCGTGGATGCGGCAGTGGAAATGAGTATGTTGCGATTACACCTGATGGAGATATTTACCCTTGCCATCAGTTCGTTGGACATGAAGAATACAAGATGGGAAATCTTGAAGATGGTACATTTAATACTGATATTAAGAAAGAGTTTGCAGGATGTCATGTATATTCAAAGCCATCGTGCCGTGACTGCTGGGCAAAATTCTATTGCAGCGGCGGATGTAATGCAAACAATTATATTTATAACGGTGATATTCACAATGCATATGAGCTCTCATGCAAGATAATGAGAAAGAGACTCGAATGTGCCATACTTACTAAGGTTTGTGAACAGTTAGACAGGTAACAGTTCAGCCCCTCATTTATTACATTCGTAAACCTGCCAGCAAGCTGTCAG